>Ga0114966_10000281_pt1 | contig 49336 bp, 34 predicted proteins | sample M_130207_XF_Meta_FD_87029 | JGI IMG/M metagenome (GOLD analysis project Ga0114966, IMG submission 87029) | Freshwater microbial communities from Lake Montjoie, Canada to study carbon cycling - M_130207_XF_MetaG | ecosystem: Environmental > Aquatic > Freshwater > Lake | place: Lake Montjoie... | reverse complement strand
CAAATTATAATAACGTTGAAAAAATAAAGTCAACTTGCTTAAAAAAATATGGAGTTGATAACTATAGAAAAACTGAAGAATATAAAAAACAATATAAGGAGACGTGTTTGAAAAAATATGGAGTGGTACACGCATCAAAATCTGATAATGTCAAATTCGGAGGAAAGAGTTCAACGTTTAAACATACACATAAACTCTCAATGTTTAAAAAATTTTGCGAATCCGATAAGTTTAAAAACTTCGTGCCGCTTTTTGATTTGTCTGAATACGACGGCGTAACGGTAAAATATAATCGTCCATACAGATTTAAATGTATAAGATGTAGCGGCGAACATGACTATGATCTTACTAAACAGTATTTAAGATGTCCGGCATGTGATAAAAATACGTCTACATTTCAAAGTGGAGTTGAGGATTTTATAAAAGAGATACTTCCCAACGAGGCAATCGTGTCGAATAACAGAGCAATCTTGTCCCCGCTTGAGATAGATATATACATACCCAATAAAAACATAGCAATAGAAACAAACGGAGTGTATTGGCACTCGGAGGTGTCTGGATCAAAAAATAAAAACTACCACTTGAATAAGACGAAAATGTGTCTGACAAAAGGAATACGGTTGGTTCATATATTTGAAAGCGAGTGGAACCACCAAGTAGAAATAGTAAAATCTATCTTAAAGAAAATACTAACAACTGCGAAGTGTATTAATGCAAGCGAGTGTGAAATTAAAGAAATATCGCCTAATATCAAAGCAGACTTTTTAAAAGACAACCACTTAGACGGCAACGATAATGCGGAAGTAAGACTCGGTCTTTATTATAATAAATTGTTGATTCATGTGACAACTTTCACGAGGTCTAAATTCAAAAAAGATACTCAGTGGGAAATAACAAGAAACTGTAGTAAATTAGGCTATCAAGTTGACAATGCCTTAACAAAACTGTTTGAATATTTTATATTAACCCACCCATCGATTGTAGTATCTGCATACAGCGACCGCCGATACTTTTCCGGAGAAACATATGTTAAACTAGGATTCAACTTCCACTCAAACACTCCACCTAACTATCATTATATCATAGACAACTATGATACTCTTCAAAGCCGTATAAATTGGCAAAAAGGAAAATTAGAAAGAAAGTTATTATCATTTGACAAATCTATTTCAGAGTGGGAGAATATGAAAATGAATAACTTTGACAGAATTTGGGACTGTGGACATAGTAAATGGATATATAACAATAAAAACTTATGAAAAAACCGCTTGCAGTTTATAATATTGAAATAAATGAAACTGACGGCAGGGGTGATTCTTTGTTGATTTGGGTCGCTATTCTAGACCGACGATTCAAATGTGAAGTGCAACGTACTGGAACTCGTCAAGCAAGTTTGTTTGTATTTGATTCCAAAGATAATGATAAGATAATATATGAGTCTAAAGTTTTATTGTCATATGACGCAAAGTTTGGACCTGATATATTTGATGTCGCCGAGTGGCAAGAAATGTGTTCAAAAGCAGTTGATAAAATGGGATGTTAATTATTTTTTATGAACGTATTTAACATAGAAAAAGCATTTAACGATAAAACCACTAGAAATTGGGAAAAGCTTTTTATTTGTGTAGATTTACACGATACTATTATTCAAGGGAAACACTCTTTAAATAAAGATAATATAGAGTATCTACCCAATGCAATCAAAGTGTTGCAGAATTTGAGTAAAAGAAAAGACATTGTACTTATTCTATGGAGTAGTTCTCATATAGTAACCGTAGCAAAAGCACTAGATAAACTTGAGAAACAAGGAGTATATTTCAAATATGTAAATAATAATCCAGAGTGTCCGAGTAATGAAATGTGCGATTTTTCTAAAAAGTTTTATATAAACATTATTTTTGACGACAAGGCGGGATTTGAAAAAGATGACTGGTTCCTTGTTGAAAAAGAACTAAAACGGATTGGTGAGTGGGTAGAATAAATGAGTTAATATAGTGCAAATAGTATTGACTTTATGCATGGATCGTATATTCATATATATTGTCAACTAATTACGGTTGACGTAACCCAAAATAATATATGAATAAGTATATCGTATTAGCACTAGTATCGGTATTGTCGGTTGTAGCCGCAGAAAAGAAGGAACGCCCGCCGCTGACCGATGAGCAAAAAGCAATCGTTGCAAAGTATGACACCAACAAGGATGGTAAGTTGGACAAGGAAGAACGCGCCAAGGTTACCCCCGAAGATGCAGCAAAGTTGCCGCCTCCTCCCGCTGGTAAGAAAAAGCAATAACTCCGTGAATAAATAATTCACTTAAAAAAAAGCCCCGAGAAATCGGGGCTTTTTTTATTCATAAATCGCTTTAATCTTTTATCTTAACACCGAAATCTTTTTCAAATTGCTTTGGAGCTGCTTTATAACTATCTGCCGTTTCATCTTTTGCATCTTGTGTATATTGCCAGTTGAAACTCAATACATCGGGTACTTTAAATCCAAAAAATTTCAATACTTGTTTTTGAACGTCAACAACAGAAGATCCATTCCAATTCTGTCCAATTAAAACTAGTCCTGCTTCTTTATCTGCTATGATGTTATCTTCTTTTAAGGTACTATGGCGATTTTCTAGCCAAGTGAGACGTTCGATCAATTTTTGATAAATTCCATTGGTTTGCCCCCAACGAGTGCTAACAAAAAATACAATTGCATCTGCTTCAAATAAAGGTTTGGTTATTTCCCACAATTGGTCATCTTTGTTATTATAACTGCACCAACATCTATGATTACCCGTTGGATTTTTCTCAGCATCCCTTAATTCGGATTTTTTTACGCCGCAATTATTTCCATCATGTTTACTTACGTTACCTTCACAGTCGTATATTTTTAATTTACTTGCGTCTATTACCGTGGCATTGCCCAACTGCTCCGATATATATTCTGCCAAAATTGTGCTTTTTGCTTTTTGTTTATCTCCAACCCAACGGTTGCTAGTTGTGACAAATAACACTTTTTTCTTATCTTTTAAATGGTTTATCAGCTTGTCCATCTCGGAAACCATGTTTTCCGATTCATTCAAATTAAAATGTTCAAACAACAGTTTTTTGTGTTTTAAAAGTGTATCCTCGAATGTATTCATTTTATCAAAATCTCCAAGTAAACTTTATCTTGTTATGTTCGTATGGATCCTCAATGAAGTAAACTTTAGATCTACCGCTCATGAAACTACCAGATTGTCCTTTAAGAAATTTCATTTGGGCGGGTGATGGAGTTACATACATTGTCATTGTATTTCCATTTCTATCTGGGCGTTGAAATGAGTTTACCGCGTTTATAAAAACAGTATATGCGATATCACCGGCACCTTCATCTAATACATTTTCTTTTACATTGGGTTCTCTACGCCAATAGCCTCTTGCCGGTTTGAATCCAAACTTTTCATACCATCTCACTAAATCAATCTCGGCTTCATCTGCACCAATTTCTAGTTCAATCGCTACACCGAATTTATCTGCTAAATTTGCGAGTTGCTTCAGAGTCTCCGACCCTTTACCAACGCCGCGATATTCCGGTTTTATAAAAAGAGATTCAATGCTCACTGTATTTGGTCCATACGCCATAATGTCAATTTGCACATCACTGGGTGCGTTAAACGCCCTAATAAGTTGTTTTGCCGGTGATTGATTGTCGATAGCAACTTCTTTAACACTAACCTTATCGTCATAGATTGAATCGATGTTATCTTTTAATTTATCTAAACTTCCAGTAGTTCTTAGAATCTTAAAAACGATGTTTTCTTCAGATAATTCACCTTTTGAATCTAGTCCTGCTTGTCTGTATTTATACAGTTTTTGTGACAATTTCTTAAGACCGGCGTCGTCATTAGATTTTACGAGAGAGTTAATTTTCTTGTGATACTCTCTATATTTCTTCTTGATAAGCTCTTTGTTTAAATTTGGCTTTTGCTTAACTGGTTCTTTTAACCATTTGTTTTTTAACACCGAATACTCAGATGCAGAAACAGCAACGTGGTGTATATCTTGGACATATAGCTCAACATCATGTCCCTTCATGGTTATATCATGCTTCAAGTTCCACGTTGTTTTTATAGCATCAAACATAGTTTGCGCATCTTCCTTGGACATATCAAGTTTTGAGTAATCTGTTTTGATATGCAAATCTATATCTGAATGTGGAGTCCAATTGTAATTGGTCATTGACCCAATTATAACAACGTCTTCTGCTTTTATGTTGATCTGCTTTTCTGCTTTCAATTCTTTAACAAAATCTAACGCAACCTTCAATAGACCGGTGCGAACATCTTGCTTGATTCTTGGACCATCTTCGTTGATGTCCCATACCTTGTCACAAAGAGTTTCGTTATATAATGGATAGTTCATCTGCCACCTCTTGCGTTTGCCATGTTAACCCACTTGATAACTTCGTTGCGAACAACTTCTGAAATATCTTCTATATACTGCGAACTATCAACGTCGGCGGCTGTTAGATCCTTGTGATAATGCTGAATAACTTTTGCATCAATCAATGATTTTACAAAGTTTTTAGACAATGATTCTAAAGCATGAAGGTCAGCAACCTCAAGCTGTTCTTTTAAAAGCAAAGACTTTAGCTTAATGTTGTTCATCTGGTATAAAAGCTTTCAATTGATTAATGCTACTTGCGGCACTTGTGTGCAATATGCCAATACGATGTGCTGCTTGGTTGTCCCACGCGGTTATATTTTTTTCCATGTCGTCAACCAATACATTCGTCACTCTTCCTTTTGATGGAAGAATATATTCTGGTTTCTTTTCTCCGACTGATGCAATTATTACTTTAACACTTGGATCAATGTTCTTGCGAATCCATGCTGTTTTTTGTTGAGCGATATCGGCACCTTGACCAGCACTTAAAATAACTGCCGGTGGAGTTTTGAAATTATCTTTTATAAAATCCCATAAAACTTTTGCGTCTGGCATAGGTTCTAGGTTCAACCAAAAGTTTGGTGTGTTGTTGATCAATTGCCAAAACTTTTTCTTTGCTGCTTTTTTATCACCTTTTAGTTCTGGGGATGTATGCAAATCTTCTGGAGTAAACCCGCCGGATATTTTTTTAAATCCTTTGTTCATATCCACCAAAACTCCATCCATATCCACGTAACACTGTATTTGCAATGGTGCTGGTTTGTCCGCTTCCTCCGCTTCTTTGATTAAATCCTTTAATAAAATTTGCATATGGTTATAAATATAAGGGTTTGTCTTTATGTTTTAACTTTTTATTAGAATTCTCCCATATAATTTCAACAGTGTATCCGGCAGATATCAATTTATCAACCTTGATTTTATCTCTATCCCATATTTCTTGCGCAGTTTTGTGTACCGACATATTATAATAACTGGAGTTACAAAGAGTTGGATTACAATGCCAATAGTCTCCATAACATTCTATTACCTTTTTTATGGATGGTATGAATATATCAACTGAGCATCTGGTATCTATTAGGTATTCTTCGAGCAAAGCGTCTGGATAATTCTGTAAGACCAAATCGTATGTTTTTTGTTGAAACTTCGAAATTCTTTTTCCGTTCGATTTTATCGCATCTTTACTGTCAAAATAACAATCTGTTCCGTATTTTTCAAAACAAGTTTTTTTACTTTTTTCTGGATTATTATATTTTTCATCTCCATATTTTTTTAATTTTGTAGTTTTTACTTTAGATTGAACCGAAACATCATTCCAGTGATTTTTATCCGACATGCCCCAAATTTTAAGTTTTTCTTTTTTTTCTTTCGATGTAATATTACATATATTGGAACAATATTGAGTAAGTTTTTTACTGCGTGGATGTAATATTCTTTTGTATCTTTCAAACGGAGTTCCGCAATTCAAACAATTTACAGTCTCTCTGTTTTGAGATTTTCTCCAATCATACATTGCTTGCCTATTTATAAATCTTTGATTTCGATGTCTCCAATCCACTATAAACGGTTTTTTGGTCCATTCGCATACCTTGTGTATAACGGTAGGTTTGATGTTAAGATCCATGATAAAATAAAAAAAGGGTGGAGCAAGTGCTCCACCCTTTTGTATTAGTAATTAGGATCCTGGAAAAGTAGCTCCCGTTGGAAGTACTGAAAAATCCAAAATTATGTATTCTGCGGTACGCGACGGTTTTAGATAGATTTGGCCGTATAGAATATTACGGTCAACTAGATCTGGTGTGTTGTTACTTTCGTCCATTACTACCTTGAAGGCATACAAGCCGGAACGTTGTTGAACACCATCCAAATATGGATTCACAATGTTCAAGAAGCGTTGGCGTGTTGATGCAACGTTTTGTTCGAATACTAGGTATCTTGATGAAGAAGCGATGAACTTCTTCAACGCGATCAATAGACGACGCACGTTGATGCGATCCAATGCGGAAGGTTGACGTTGCAGGGTCTTTTGGCCCCATGCTACGATACCTTGACCTGGGAAGGCGGCGATTGGATTAACTCTTCCTTCGTATAGACTATCACGTTCCGAGTGTGTCAAGCGGTCGATTACTTGAACTGCGGCAGGAATACCACCACGGTTTAGACCAGCTGGAGCAAACCATTCAGCAGCTACTTGGTCGTTAGCGGCGAATACGCTCATCATAACAACCGAAGGAGGAACTGGGATTACTCTGTTAGAGTTTGTGTCAACGATCTTGACCCAAGGATAGTATGTAGCACCGTAGTTTGAATCAAACTGCGAAGCCATAGACACTACGTTTTCGATAGCGGCTGCGCCAGCGGCTTGATTTGGAGCGATATCCATGATATAGAATGCGTCGCCACGGTTTTCACAAACTTCTAGTACCAATGATACTAGATATGGATTATATTGATAGTTTATACCAGGAGTTGTGATTAGATTAAAATCAAACTCGTCGGCGTTACTTAATGCAGCCATTGCTTGTTTGTATCCGTAAGAACCACGTGAAACGTTTGTCGAGCAATCCAAACCTTGTTGGTTGGTTGGGATGATGTCGTTACCACTTAGTACTGGAACAGATGGGCTTTGACCATCGAATCCACCTTGGAAACCAAGGACGAAGCGGCGTTTCTTAACGTTTGTGTTTTCTTGAGACGCAATATAAACTGGGCTTAGTCCGCAGTTATCTTCTAGACTGAATTCAACATTATGACCGACGCTATAACCGTATGGAACTGGAGCGAAGTATTGTTTGTTGTCTAGTTCAGCACCGGCGGATGAACCGTTTGGATATAGAGCAGCTAGTTCAGCGTCAGCTGTTGAAGGAGCTGGTTGGAACACGATACCAGAAGCATAACGACCGGGTTGAGCCGAGTAAATCGAAGCACTGGTGTATTGCATTACTGGAACCTTACCCAAGCGAGCATAGTCACCACTAATTGGTGAAGCGTATGCACCGAAGCCGAATGGAATTGCATCTACTGGCCATGGCGATGTTGCCATTTCAACGCGGATGTATTTACTGATATTGTTGTAATCACCGAATTGAAGAATCTTGCCGTTGTAGTTGATGTATGTGAATACATCGCCGATACGACGAGCAACATAGTTTGCGCTTGTTTCGTCTAGGTTTAGATTGTCGTAGCGTTCAATGACACTTGGCTTTGCGTCAGCGTCCGTGAATGAACGTAGAGACAATGTGAATGTTCCGTATTTAGAACCTGGGATTGATCCGGCAGATTTTACGTTCGAAATTTCAACTTTGAATTGAGTGTTTGTGTTTGTACCATCAGACAAGGTGTGAATCTTGAACAAATCGTAAGAAGCTGCGGTTGGAGCACCAACGGATCCACTGAATGGAGCAACTTTTTGAGATTTGATGAATGGTGTTTCAGCTTGACGTAAATCAAACAGTGAATCGCTTTCATCTGGTGTTACACCGTCAGCGAATACCATAGCATTGCGGCTAGATACTTCGATCTTCCAGCTACCAGAAACGGAGATATCAGCAACGATTTCAGCAGCTTTGTTGTTGAAGTGTTTGTAGGTATAAGCAGCTTCAATTTTTTGACCAGCTGCAACTGACGTGAAGCCAGCTTCTGCATCAGTACCGAACACAGATGTGATGTATGATGTGCTTGTTGGATCAATTGAGAATTCGTATGTGCCGTATGAACCAGATGTATAAACGCCCATATCTAGATCGAAGTGGGTTTCGTTTAGTTCTAGTCTAAAATCGGTTCCGACAACAGATGTATCTTTTGCTGTTAGCACAGATCCACTGAAACCGTATAGGTTTTGACCACGGTCATATGCGGTGTTAGCTAGAACAGCCAATACAACTTCATCGCGACCAGCGGCAGATGAGCCACTTCCACATGCATCTTCAGAAGAAACACTGTCAGCGGTCCAAGAATCAACATCGAATGTTCCGTAATCACCGGTAACTTTTCCTGCGAACGAGTATGTGTATCCACAAGCACCAACAGAACCGCGTGTAATTCTAGCTTGCAGTGTCAATGTGTCAGCTGGATTGTGTGGCAACAATGAGTTGCTCAACGAAGCAGTAACAGATCCGCCCAATAGAGCAGAACCAGTATAAACAACATTGTTAACGGATGCACTGATTGCTCCGATTACTTGTGTAGAACCAACATAGTATCCACTTAAGAAAGTGGCTAGTACAGATCCTTCAACGTTGAAGTTACCAGCAGAAATTTCTGTTACGGTGAATCCAACACTGCTACCAGTGATTGAACCAGATTCTGTGTATCTGTCATAAGCACCGGGTATCGCCGAAACGATAAGCGCTTGATCTTGTTCATATCCACCCAAACCACCGACGCGGCAAACGGTCACTTGACCTTGCTGACGGATATATTGTTGGGCTGTGTATGGTCCAAAAAGGACGCCATCGGGTTCACCGAAGATTGCGTTAAGATCAGCTTCGCTTGTTACCGTTGTAGGTGCAAAACCCGGTCCTTTTGGGAACGGAGCCACGACGACGCCGCCGATAGCTGCTACTCCTTGTGCAAGGAACGATTGATCGATTTCACGAGTGAATACGCCGGGACTGACGATTCTTTCGCTCGGTTGGAATGTGCCATTTTGTTCTAGTGCCATATGTTATTTTTTCTCCTGTTAAATTTTAGACAATACGAGAAAGTCTTGATATAAATAGGTGCAAAATAATTCAAAACAATTAAAATATAACAAAAAATATAATTTGTAGATATTTAGATTATTGTTGGATTATATTGTATATACTTAAGCCTTCTTCGGGGTGAATACTCCTGTGTCTTGATTGACGGTACCTTCACCGTATTTTGCTAAGATTTGTTGAAGAAAAGCTTGTTCTTTTTCTTCGGTTTTTCCTAGTTCGGCAAATGTTTTCATTTCATTGCCTTCTATTTCTTTTCTTTGTATCTGATATTGGCCAAGGGCCAATGTGATTTGTTCATAAGCCCGACGAATAGAATTGAGTTCATTCATTTCTTCTTCGTTGAACTTGACGCCTTCTTGCGGAGCTATTGTATTTGGTTTATTTGGTATTTCCATATATACATATATATTATGAAAAAATCATAAACACTTTATATAGTGTTTTTTTATTTAAAATGATGCCGCCGCAGTTTAGCTGTGATTAAGCAATACCGTATGATTGGAAGCAGTGACTTCACTTGGTGATATAGCGTAACCAATAATTGCTGCTGCCGGACTTCTTACTATCGTGTTATTATATTGAGATCTAACCGCAGTTATATCTCTTATTCTACCAACAAATTTTAAATTGGTTGTATCATAACAAGTAATTCCTGACTGCGCAATGCTTCCAGACAAGGTAAGCGATGCCGAATTGTAATATGTAGAATTTGAAAGTCCGTCTTTTGAAATGGTATAAATCGCATTATCTCTTGGTTTAAATATCACAAATTTTGGATAACCGAGCGTATTTGTGGATGTAGTTGAGTCGTGCGACAAAAATGCACCTGCGACAGCTGCGTTTGCGGCCTGTGTCAAGAACGTGGTTGACATAGGAGTTGCTGTATTGACCGCTGCACCAAAAGTACACCCACTGGAAGCAACACCATACAGTCTACCGTCTTGCTCCGAATCAAATGATGAAGTTACACCTTCTGTTTCCGGATCTACAATAGCGCCAGCAATAATACAAGACGATGCGGTTATTGGACTGTATATAGATACTGCAATTGCTTCTTTAGACTCGTAAATAGATATTTTGCTTGCTGATGCATAATAAACAGCGTTGAAGCCTCTGGCATATCCAGTGGAATATGAACTTGATCCAAACGGAAATTGACTTGTCCATTCTGTAAAAGATCCCGTTGCATTTTTCACACACGCTACGTGAACTACGGATGAACTGTACGCAGCTTCATTTGTTATCACAGGAGGAGTGGCCGTACTAAAAGGTACGGTGGAACTCTTTGTCGAAAAAATAACAGATTGACTTAAAAATGTATTTGGAGAAGGTGGACGACAATACACCGCCTCTGTGTTTGAACCCGTTGTAAATTTTCCAGACGCACTCCACGAACTGCCGCTACCAATCACTCTAGTTGCTCCGTTTACATACAAAGAACCGGTCAGCATATCGTAGATTGTATCCAATAAATAATTTGCCGAGTACGATGCGGTAGGTATACGTACTGGTAATTTTCTCCATTCTAATGCAGGTAAACTCATAAAATTTTAAGAATAGTTTAATAGCAGTGTGGCACTTGCTGTGATTTCTGATGCGGCCAGTGTGTATCCAAGAACGTTGTTTGATTGATCTCTAACAACTTCATTTGATGGCAATGCAGTTATCCATGTCATGTCTCGCAATCTTCCAAGAAAATTAAAACTGCCTGAAGTTGCGCAATTTACTGTTTTTCTTACATATTTTCCAGAATAATTTGTTGTAGTCGGAACGTTTACTATTACGGCTGACGGTTTAATTACCGCAACGGGTAAAGTTGAACCTGTCTGTGGAGTTAAAATAGTAAATCTTGGCGGAGAAACGCTCGCGGCATTTGCCGTTGTGTTGTGAGTGAGAAATGCACCGTTGTTTGTCCAAAAATTAGTTGCTACGGTATAAGTTCCACTGGTAGAAACTCCACTCGTCGCGACGCCATACAATCTACCGTCAAGTTCCGCATCAACGGATGTTACACTTTGTTCTGGATCAATGATAGATCCCAATAAAATTATGTTTGTACTACCAGCGGTTGGGTTGTATACTACACCAGCCAATGCTTCTCTTGATTCGTACATCGTAAATCTAGATCCGGCACTAAGTAAACTTAATCTAAACCATTGTGCATATTTTGTAGAAACAGAACCAGACCCAAATGGAAACAAACTGGTCCATTGTGTGAATGAAGCCGCATCTGCACCTTTAACGCACGCACCAAATACAAGGTCCGTTGCATACGCACCTTCGTTTGTTACAACTTCTGGCACTGCACTACTGGATGCACCGGTTATACTTCTCGCGGAAAAAATAACAGACTGACTCATTATTGTTTTTGTTGGTGGAAAACAATATGCCGCTTCCGTATTTGACCCAGTTACAAACTTTGTAACTCCTTGCCATGCACTACCAACGCCAGCAGTTCTTGCTGTGCCGTCATAGTATGAAGAACCAGTGAGCATATCATATATTGTATCCAACAAATACGATGACGTAATTGTTGCACCAAATGGTATTGCTCTAGTTGGTAATCTTCTCCACTGTAATGCTTGTAAACTCATTTATTTTTATATAACTGTTAGATTATTCTAGCCGACATCATGATGGTTAAACAATTTCCGTCTGCATCATATGCAACCATGCTTTCGCTGTCATGTCCCGAAAATTCTACGTTTTCCGGTTTTGTAAAATTATAACCAAACCAATAGTTTGGTATAACCATGTACGCTACGGTATTTGATCCAACCGATTCGATACAACTTTGTATTTGATCTTCTATTGCTTTCATATGATTTATTATATATAAGTTAATAGCACAGCATGTGTAGCTGAAATTTCACTTGCTCCTAATGTAAATCCTACTATGTTATTTGAATTATCTCTCATAACTTGATTTGTTGGTCCACCTTTTACGATTGTTACATCGCGCAATCTGCCAACGAAAAGATCATAAGGCGTTTGGCCGACGGTTAAAACATACATCGGATTTTGAACATTTTTTCCGCTAAATGTTGTATATGTCGGGCCATATACGGATGTACTAGGTCTCTTTGTATACACTCCCGTTGTAGAGTTTTGTTGTGGTAAAAATGTAACAAATCTGGAAACTCCAATTGTAGTTGTATTTGCACTCAAGTTGTGTGTAAGAAATTCACCCGATCCCGATAAAAACGTGGCGCTTGGCGAAGTCGGAGTCTGCGTAGAAACTCCACTGGTAATTACCGCGTACATTCTACCATCATTCTCTGAGTCCAGTGACGAAGTGGGATTTGCTTGTTCTGGGTCTATTATAGCTCCCGCCAAAATTATCTGCGATACGTTGTTTGCTGGGTTTATAAAATTCACACACAGTGCTTCTTTTGATTCATACATAACCAACTTAGTGTTGGTAGTAAAAATGTTTGTTGCTCTGGCGTATCCGGTAGAATAAGAACCTGTTCCGAATGGAAATTGACTTGTCCATTCTGTAAACGATCCTGTCGCATTTTTCACACATGCAACGTGAACAACCGATGCACTGTATGCAGTTTCGTTTGTTACTACTGGGGGTGTTGCACTGCTAAAAGGCACCAACGCATTTTTTGCAGAAAAAATAACAGATTGGCTCAAGATTGTGTTTACCGGTGGGCGACAATAAACTGCTTCTACGTTAGAACCTGTTGTAAATTTTCCAGAGGCACTCCATGCACTACCGCTATTAATTACTCTGGCAGAACCGTCATGATACAACGAACCAGTTAATACGTCGTATATATTTTCTAATATAAAGTTTGCACTAAATGATGCCGTTACACCTAAGTAACGTACTGGTAATTTTCTCCATTGTAATGATGGTAATGGCATAAATTTTTAAATATTTTAGTTATATGGTAAACAAACCGCCGAAACTTGCGTAGTTGGAAGTGCATATTCGCTTGCTGCAATTGCATATCCAACAACATTGTTTGATTGATCTTTTATAACTTGGTTTAATAAAAAGGGTTTTACACTATTTATATCGCGGAGTCTTCCTAGATAATAATTATTTGTTTTTCCAGTGCATTTTATTGGAAGTTGAATAGTTTTTCCGGAAAATGAAGGATACGTTGATGTCGTAGTATTCTGTTTTTCGGCCATAATTGTAAATGTAGACTGTAGCTGCGGTATAAATCCAACAAATTTTGGATAATGCGCGGATGCACCAATTGCGGTTGTGCTATGACTAAATAAAGAACCTGAATTTACTGCCGTTGAATCGGTAGAAAACGTCATAAAATTAGGATTCAATCCTGAAACAAGAGTTCCGGTCGATGTGCTTCCGCCGGAAGTTGCGATTGCATATAATCTACCATCAATTTCTGCATCTATACCCGCCGATGTTTGTTCTGGATCAATGATAGCCCCAGCCACAGTGACATGACAGTATGCGTTTGGAAATGATACAATTACCGCCATAGTTTCTCTTGATTCATATATAATTATTTTTGGTGTTTGAAGCGCACTAAATAAATTACATTTAGTTAATGGCGCATAACCGGTAGAATATGAACTTGAACCAAATGGATATAAACTTGTCCATTGAGTAAATGATTCGGATTGTGCTAATTTGACATTTGCCATCAATATATCACGTCCGGTTGTGGTAAAGTCTGGAGTATCTCCGTTTATTACGAGTGGAACGTTAAAACTACTTGACACACCGAAATAATTTTTACCAGCAAAAATGATAGATTGACTCATTGCTGTATTTGTTGGAGGAAAGCAATAAACCGCTTCTGTATTTGAACCGGTAATAAATTTTGTAGTATTTTTCCAAGCACTGCCAGAACCGATTACTCTGGATGATCCATCATAATACAACGATCCAGTCAACATGTCATATATAGTATTAAGAAAAACACTAGTATCTACAGAGCTAGTTGCTATAAGTCTGCTTGGTAATCTTCTCCACTGTAATGATGGTAATGCCATAAAATTTTAAAGTATTAATAAATATCAGTTATATGGAAACAACACAGTGTTGCCGTTTGTCACTGTGTTTTCTGAATATGCTAATGTAAATCCAGAAATGCTACCAGAACTATCTCTGACTACTTGATTTGACGGTAGTGCTTTTGTGATGTTGATATCACGCAATCTTCCTAGATAATAATTTAAATTTGTAGCACTGCCAGATATTGCACATAATATAGGATTTTGTATTAATTTTCCGCTGTATGGCGTATTAAAAACATAATATGGATTATATCCAGCAACATTAGTAAAACCTGTTTTTTGAGTTATAATACTCATCGACGCCTGTTGTTGTGGATAAAATCCAACAAATCTGGCATATCCCGCACCAGCGGCACTTGCTTCGTTTCTATGTGTAAATAAACTTCCACTCTGCGACCCTCCTTCTATTAAAAATACCGGTGCTACCCCATATCCAGCTGTTATAGGAACACCGGACGTTGCAATCGCATATAATCTACCGTCTATTTCGGCGTCTACACTTGTTGTATTTTGTTCTGGATCAATAATAGCTCCACCGATAGCAGTTAGAACTATTCCGCCGAATTGAGGATTGGAAAACATCACAGCAAGTGCTTCTTTTGATTCATACACAGTTAATCTTTCACCGGCAGACATATGCGCTGTACCAGAAATTTTTCCATATCCAGTAGAATAAGAACCGGATCCAAACGGAAAACGACTTGTCCATTCTGTGAATGAGGCAGATGCATTCTTTACACATGCCATATAGATATATGAGCCACTATAAACTTCACCGGTGCACATGAATGGAGTCGCACTACTTGATGGGCCATAGTGATTCGTAGCACTTAATATTATAGATTGACTGATCACCGTATACACTGGCGGTCTGCAAATAACAGCTTCTGTATTTGAACCGGTTTGAAATTTAGCAGATGCGCTCCATGCACTTCCACTGCCAGCAATTCTAGTTGAACCGTCAAAATAAACAGATCCTGTTAACATATCGTATATTGTATCTAATATAAGAGATGCTGTAAAGGTTGTTGTAGAATAAGGTGTTATTCTTGTTGGCAATTTTCTCCACTGTAGTGACGGTAAACTCATAATATTTTATTTCTTTTTAATAGTGGTTGAATACGACCGTGTCGCTCACACCGGTTTCTGTTGCAGATAGTGTGTATCCTATTATCGTTCCGTTAAAATCTCTTACAACTTCACCAAGTGGCAATCTTTTTGTTACGGCTATGTCGCGTAGTCTTCCGAGGTATGTTTGTGGAGATGTATTATTATAACATTTGAGTGGAGCGGATATTAATCGACCAGATAAAGATTGAAAATTGATATAAGCATCTGCTCTATATTTATCCGTGCTTGTGCCGATTAACGCGGTGGTATTTGGATACCAACTATAAAATTTCGAATACGAAATATTGGATTGGGAATTTAAGGTGCCAAAATTTGATAAAAAAGTATAAGCGGCTTCAGCAGCCGTTAAAAACGCTGATAAATTTCCCGAGAAAGAATTTGCTGGAGTAGGAACCTGCGTGGCCGCAGATGAACCAATGATTCCATATATTCTACCATCTACCTCCGCATCAAACGATGAGGTTGGGTCGGTTTGTTCTGGATCAATGACCGCTCCCGCAATTGTTGCAACAAGATTGGGTGCCAGTGTATAGTGCATGAATGCAAGTGCTTCTTTTGATTCGTATATTACAAACTTCGACCCCAGTATACCGGAACTTATGGTATTTGCTGCTCTTATATAGCCAGACGAAGCGGATCCACTGCCGAATGGAAATTGGCTGGTCCACTGAGTAAACGATGAGGACGCATTTTTTATATGCGCCATGTGAATAGTATTAGCAAATGAATTTTCCCCACTTCCCGATAGAAGATACGGAGACGCCGCACTGGAAGTTAATGGTGCAGTGCTTTTACCAGCAAACATGATCGACTGACTGATACTAGTCAACAACGGTGGATAACACCAAAATGCTTCAAGCGCAGATCCTGTTACAAACCTACCAGACGCGGTCCATGCACTACCACTGCCAGCTATTCTGGTTGATCCATCATAGTAAATAGAGCCAGTCATCATGTCATAAACTATATTCAACGCATCACTTGTAGACAATGATGCGCTTTGTATAATTCTGACAGGTAACTTTCTCCATTCAAGTGGTGGTAGTAGTGCCATAAAAAATTAAGCGTGGTTTAACATCACAGCGTTATTCACACCAGATTCGTTGGCGGATATTATATATCCAGAAATAGCTCCGGAGGTGTTATCTCTGATAATATAATTCAACGGAGTATTTTTTGTCATAGTAATATCGCGCAATCTTCCTATATAAGAAGTGGCTGTACCGTCGTCAAATCTGGCGCACTTTAATGCGGTGTCTACAAACTTACCAGACATTGTTGTATATCTGATACTAGGCGTCAACCCAACCGAATGCTTGTCTGTTGTAACGCCCATTGTAAATCCAGTACTGGGTTTGAACGCGACAAATCTTGCTATATCACCGGCTTGTGCGCTGACAGTTTGATTTTGTTGCGATAAAAATGAAGTATTATTAGCAAAAAAGGTTGCTGATATTCCTGCTGCTGGAAAATTTACCAATCCATACAATCTACCGTCGGTTTCAGCATCGATGGATGAGGTTGGAGTACTTTGCTCTGGGTCGATGATAGCACCTGCGATTATACCGTTAACAATTGATGTTGCTGGTCTATAGAACGTAACAGCAATAGCTTCTTTAGATTCATAAATTGTTATTTTATCTGTAACGGAGTATAAATTCGTCGCTAAAGATATTTGCGTGTATCCAGTGGAATTTGAGCTTGATCCAAATGGAAATGCACTGGTCCATTGTGTGAATGAAGCAGATGCTGCATTTTTGGCAAGTGCGGCGTATAAAAAGCCTGGAAACGAGACGTTTTCCAAACTTGCCGTTGGAGATGCTGCTGATGACGACGGTGCAGATGTTTGTCTACCAGTAAAGATCACGGATTGACTTAGTTCAGTTATTACAGGAGGAAAGCAATAAACTGCTTCTGTGTTTGATCCTGTAACAAACTTTGTGACTTGCTGCCAAGCACTTCCACTGCCGATATTTCTGGCAGATCCGTCGAAATATACGGAGCCTGTTAGCATGTCGTATATAGTGTTTAACATTGTACTGGCCGACTGCGATACTTGCAAAGTACGGGTTGGTAATTTTCTCCATTCTAGTGGTTGTAAGCTCATAGATGTATATATATTTGGTTAGGTTATTAAAAAAAGTATTATCTCAAGAATAATTTAATAAAATCGCATTGCTTTGAGTGGTTTGTGACGATGCTATGGTATATCCAAGGAATTTGCCAACATACTCGTCGCGTATAACTTGATTGTCAAAATCATCTCTTATTACCGATATATCGCGCAGTCTGCCGAGATAGTTGCGAATTTCACTAAAATCATTTCCAGATTTTCTTCCGCATTTTATAGGAGTTGATACAAATTTTCCAGAGAGTCTAATATAATTTGAGCTGGGATAAAAATTTCCTATATTGACGGCCGGAAATTTTTCACTGGCACAAGGCATAGTAAATCTACTATTTGGTAAAAATACGTTGAATTTTGGATTATCGACGTTAGCACCATAATCCCATGCAATAGTTTCAAAAAGAGAACCCGAGAGATTGCCCAGTGACGAATGCATATATCTGTATAATCCAGTATTTCCAGACAAACCAGCGGTTCCATATAATCTACCGTCCGCTTCTGCATCAATAGACGACGTTGGCGTGCTTTGTTCTGGGTCAATAATTGCCCCTGCAAAAAACGGATAATTTGCAGATCCTGCAAAATCATACATCGTTAATGCAATAGCTTCTTTGGATTCGTAGATTGTTAATTTGTCGTATAACCCAAATGCACTAGCACTTGGACCTATTTTCATATATCCCGTGGAATTTGAACTTGAACCAAATGGATAATAACTTGTCCATTGAGAAAACGATGAAGATTCTGCGCCTTTAACACATGCGCCATACAACAAACCACCGGCTATGGTATTTTCCATACTAGCAGTTGCAGCGGCAAATGTCGTTGATGTGCCGGATGTTGCTTTACCGGCAAATATCACAGACATGCTCATTTCTGTTTTTGTTGGAGGAAAACAAAAAACTGCTTCTGTATTTGATCCTGTAACAAACTTTGTTACTCTATACCAAGCACTACCACTACCGGGAATTCTGGCCGTATTATCATGATACACCGATCCTGTCAACATATCGTATATGTTGTCTAGCAATGAATTTGCCGACGATTGAGAAACTTGCAGTACTCTCACTGGTAATTTTCGCCATTCTAATGCTGGTAAACTCATAAAAAATTATTTTTGTTGTGTTATTTTATACAGATGCAGTTGTATAAGATGGTGCTGTGAATCTTGGTAATAACGACGATGTAACAGATATAACAGTATCTATATATTCTGTGGCATCTATTATTGGTCTAGATTCCATAGAACTTGAAATGTTTGTGGGAATTTCATAAGTTTCTATAGATTCAAAATAATTTGAATATGTCATTGAACCGGTAATAACAGTTGATGGTTCATAAATTACCAGCGTGTCTGCAACCGATAAATTTGCACCCATAGATCCGGTCAGCTTTATTGATCCAATATCAGAAATAAATTCATCACTTGCAAACGAAGAACTTGGAAAAGCAAAGTTTGATCCGGATTGAATATAAATTCTATCTTCGTCGCTTGAGAATGAACTGCTTGGTATAGCAAAATTTGCACTTACTTGTATAAGAACCATATCTTCGTCGCTAGTAAACGACGCGCTTGGAAATGCAAAATTTGAACCCGATTGAACAAACAAATATTCGTTATCACTAAAAATTTCAGCGTATGTAGCAAAGTTACCTGTTCCACCTGCCGTTGTGATTGGAATCCATACAATCGCACCATCTTGAATAGCGATGTATGTATTGTTTGTGGTAGGAGTTAAAAATATTGGTCTTCCGTTAGTATCAAACGCGGCAATAGATTGTGCACTTGCAGTAAAACTGCTTGAAGACCACAACCCGCTTGCATTTATAGCATATGACGATGATACTGCATACGAAGCTGTTCCAGACAATGAAGCGGTCGCAGAAACCAATATCATTCGGCTTCCACTTATAATGCTTTTAAATATGCTTAGTTTGTCCATGCGGATTGTTACATATAACTATTATAAGTGTGTGTAAAATTGACCACTATTGGGATTATAGAAAATAAAATCCATCGAATCTGTCCGTCACTATATGTTAGTCGGCTTTGGTTTTGTGCGGATGAGTATAGAACGGGACGACCGGATGTATTAAAACCGGCAACTCCTGGGTCTATTGCGGTAGTAGTAAAATTACTTGCGCTCCATTGGCCTTTTGCATTTATGGCATATGAGGACGATACCGCATACGATGCCGTGCCTGATAATGAAGCGGTGATACTGATTAATCTAGCTTCACTTCCACTAATTGGGTGCAAAAATTGTACATATTTTAACATTTTTTATAAGTCATATACCGCGTTTAATGTAACATTTCCTATTGTTACTGAACTGTTATTTGAAGCATCGCCACCGTTGGTGACTAATCTTAATGTTACAATTTGTTTTGAACCTGATACTATAGCAACTCTGTCTCCAAGCTTAGACCCGACTGAGTCCATAGCTACCGATGGCAGATTAGCTGGATTTGCTGATAGATAATACCAAAGAGAATCATCAACCGAATATTGCACAGATAAGCTGCAAGTAACAGATGTCGGGCCAGTAGCTTCCTTTTCTATGGTTAGAGACAAACTGCAAGATGATACGTCTGTTAAATCTGCACGAACATAAACTTCGCTACCAAAATCTGTGGTTTCATATGGTATACCAACAAGTGATGTAATTTGATCTGAACTTGCAATAATTGGTATAGAATTTACTATCTTTTTTCCTATTCTTATCGCATATGACGCACTTTCAATAGATCCTAGTAGATATGATGCGGTTTTTGCATTTAATGCATATGACGCGCTGTCTATTGTACCAAGCAAGAATGATGCTGTAACTGCATTGTTTGCCCAACTACTTGTTATGTTTTGAGTTGATCCGCTTTCAAGCGCAAAAAGAGTATAAGAAGCTGTGTTTGCAAAAACTGAATATGATGAACTAGCAGCATACGATGCAGTTTCTGGAACATTTAATGCAAATGACGCTGTTAGTGCTGTTAAAGCATATGATGCCGTGGCTGAATACGATGCTGTACCAACAAATATGTCCGTTGCGGATTCATCAATATTTGACCACGCGATATAAGATGCAGTTAATGCATACGAGGCAGACGTTGCATTGTTTGCGTATGAAGCTGTGCCAACAAACGTGTCGGTTGTAGATTCATTGACATTTGTCCACGCAACATATGACGCCGTTGCAGCAATAGTTGAATAGGACGATGTTCCTGCAAACGCCGATGTTGCGGTAATATCAGTAACTGCGCTGTATGGAATAGATACCGCTGTGAGTGCTGTGTTAGCAAATGACGCCGTACCTGCAAATGTAGATAAGCTTGATATGTCTGTGATTGCCCCGTAAACTACACTCCCTACAGTATTTGCATACGACGCTGTACCAGCAAACGTATCGGTTGTGGTCTCATCAACATTTGACCATGCTATATAAGAAGCTGTTTTTGATGTAGTAGAATACGACGACGTGCCAGCAAACGAAGAGCTTGGATTTATATTTTGTACGTTTGTGTAACCAACATACGAAGCTGTTTGAGAAATTGATATATACGACGCCGTGTCGGAATATGCAGAAACCGATGAACTTTTTGCCAACAACACATATGATGCCGTATTTGCTATTTCAACATAAGAAGCCGTGCTAGAATTTAATGCATAAGACGATGTACCGGCAAAGGAAGAACTTGGAGTTGAATTTTTTACATTACTATAATCAACATAAGAAGCCGTGTACGCCACGTTAGAAACTGCTGCATATGCAGCACTGTCAGCAACATCTGCTTTTTGTGAATATGAAGCAGATTCGATGCTAGTGCCTCTAACGTTTAGTGACTTTAATGTAATTGACATATATTATAAATAATATAAAATAAGCGTATTATGCGCGATTTGTATGTATATAATTATTAGATAAACTATGATTTATGCTTTAAGTTGACTTATAATTTTATAATATAGATCAAATTTAAAAAAATCTTCTTTGCTACCTGCTTCTAATAATGTTGTGCCTTGTGGAACCAAACCTACTGATGATAACATTTGTAGTGTTTGAGGATTGCTCATAGCATTGTTTGTAATGTCTAAAGGGTTCATAAGTTTTAAGCGTAGCTCGCTGCGGCTAGGCCCCAGCGGGCAGTGCCAGAGACGGACGTGTCTGTTGCTACAACGCCAGTGTTTGATACGAGGTTTACTGTTGAGACCAACGGGCTGGTGTAGCCATACCCAAAAATTGCCTTGTCTGTACCGTAGCTGGCGGCAGCAGGGCTGTAGCGTATGGAGCCAACGCCAGTCGTATCTGTTGATATAACGCCAGTGTTGGACACAAGGTTTGTAATCGATAAATCGCCACTGTTGTCGGAGCCATATCCAAAAATTGCCTTGCCCGTACCGTAGCCAGCAGCAGCGAGGCCGTAGCGTGCAGACCCCACACCAGTCGTGTCCGTTGATACAACGCCCGTGTTGGAGACAAAGTTTATCAGCGAGACATACCCCCAGTCGCCAACGCCATAGCCAAAAATTGCCTTGCCCGTACCGTAGCCAGCAGCGGCGGGGCCGTTGCGTGCAGTGCCTACCCCAGTCGTATCTGTTGATACAACGCCTGTGTTGGACACAAGGTTTGTCATTGAAACATTTGAGGTGGAGGAGTAGCCATATCCGAAGATCGCCTTGTCGGTGCCGTAACCAGCAGCGGCAAGAAACCAGCGTTCAGTGCCAACACCCGTTGTATCAGTTGCTACAACACCTGTATTACTCACCAGATTGGTTATGGAATAATTTGGATTGTACCCCGCCGTCGTACCATATCCAAAAATCGCCTTGTCCGTGCCGTAGCCAGCAGCGGCGAGGTAGGTGCGTGCAGTGCCAACGCCAGTCGTATCTGTTGATACAACGCCAGTGTTGGACACAAGGTTTGTCATCGAGACAGGACCGTTGCCATATCCAAATATAGCTTTTTTATCGATTGGCGCGCTCGTGGCCGTTGGCGTCAGCGTAGATGTCAAGCGGTTTTGGAATTGACGCTTGTATGGAGTATACGAGCCTATATATCTACAAAAATCATCGGTATAACGAAATTCGTCCATATATCCGTGGAAATACGAGGATGTTCCAAGATCGCTTGGGTTTGTTGATACACCGGCCGTATTAGCTCCGACTACCACGAAAGACCCACTTACATAGGTGGCAGATGTGATACCGTTTGCCACCGGCGATATAGCAGATCGTTCCAACCAATTTATACCATCACTTGAAGTTAAAGTCGGTAATGTGCCACCGGCGAATACCACGAACAATCCATTCCCATAAATTATTTTATTATACGCGGACAATCCCACTTTGCGCGGTGTCCAATTTATACCATCGGGGGATGTAATTATTCTATTGAGTCCGTTATTTGCAACTGCGACATATAAACCGTTTCCGTAAGCTACTGATTTCCAACTATTAAATTCTGGGACCATTTGCAGATTCCACGTGATTCCATCCGTCGATGTCATTACTCTATTACTGTAAATGGTAATGGAGGTACTGTCCGACACTGCAACAAATAACCCGTTTCCATAAACTACATTAAAATACGCTCGAACACCGGTTGCCCTCGGAGTCCAGTTTATACCATCTGGCGATGTTAAAAAGCCGAATAGATTGCCAGTTGTCCCACCGACAAACAGCCCATTTCCATACGTCAAGGAGTTTAAAGAAGAAGTTGGCGTGGACCTTGCCGTCCAATTTATTCCATCGGGGGATGTCATATATAGTGGATCGGTAGTAAACGACCAGCGCGCGTTCGCGACAGCCACAAATAACCCACTGCCATACGCCAGACTACTCCATGGTTGACCTCTGCCAGCACCTTGTGCCCGTGGAGTCCATGTAATGCCATCGGTTGATGTCATCACTGCATTTAGCGAGCCACTCGGAGAGTTTGCTACAGCCACAAAAGTTCCATTTCCGTATGCAACATCAGACCACGATTGTGAACCAGGTGTTGGCGAAATTTGAATAGACCAAGCGGTCTTATTTTCCAGACTACTGCCAATGGTACCTTGATAACCAAGCTCACTGCTAGAAATGAACGAGCCGGTCGGACTTCCGACGGATGTGCCATTTACCCAAAGACTCATTTTAGAACCAGAGTATATAGTCAATGCAACATTTGACCATGATCCCGTTGGAATCACAGTCGAACTTGTTGCAGTATAACTTGCAGAATTTCTGTAATTTTTTACAGTTAATTTTCCATTTGTATTTACGCCAAATGAAAACCCATTATCTAGTAGTGTATTTGTGCTGTATATAGGACGATACGTTCCAAGTGATGATGGATTTATCCAAGACTCTATCGTCATGTTCATCCCGCGATCTATACTGGCATTAAAATGTGTTGGCCAATTTGGAGAATATGCATATGAAGAACTTCCATTGAAGAACATACTTCCTGCGCCAACTTTTCTGACATTATTCGAAATATCTATATTTTTTGTAATGACTGTATTTAATCCAGTTTTGTCAACTGCGGGTGGATTTGTACCGGACAATAGTATTACTGTATCCGTTGACGCAGTTTCTGGTCCGGTTGGAATTTTTCCGTCGTATGAGCCACTAACCACTGTGAAATCTGAAAGATATCCACAAAATGGTCCAATTTTTGTTTGGCCTGTCAATGAACTTGAATCTGTGAATTCGGCATGATTTGTGCCGTCGATGTATATACTATAACGACTTCCTGTCGTTTTTGATACTCCTATATGTTTCCATGTATTTGGAACTATCGTATTGTTGAAGTTTGTGCTTAACATACTGGCTGTGCTTCGTAATACAATAGATCCGCTATACGATGGTGCTTTAAAATCTAAACAATATTTGAACGACGATGTTAGTACATATATAGGAGCTGCCGGAGCTGTCGGCGCAGAGGAGTTTATATAAAATTTATTATTTAAATATTTAAAATCATTATTAATACTTATTGGCAATAATTTATATGTCCAAGTCAACCCGTCCGGAGAAGTAATTAGGTGCCGTCCGGCCGCCGCTGCGAAAAATTCTCCTGTATACACGACAAAGGACAGAGATAGATTACTTGGAGTAACGGGGATTGTATTCCAAGTTAGTCCACTGTCGGTACATCTTAATATAGTACTGCTATTTCCCACTGCAACAAAAGTTCCGTTTCCATATGCAATGGCACTCAAATTTTTAGCCGGTGAATCTGACGGAATTTTTATACTTGAGGTCCAGCTTGTACCGACAGTAGATCTTAAAATGTAATCAGTACCAGCACCAACACCAACAAAAGTTCCGTTTCCATATGCAACACCCGGACTACCCATACTAGCTGTAAACACCGCTGGAGTGGTTCTTCTCGTCCACACAGTTCCGTTTGCACTACTAAAAAACGCAGGTAAAACTACACCGCTGTCGTGGCCGAGGGCAACATAAGTACCATTACCAAACGCCATCGCGTATATGAATAAGTTACCAGTTCCAACATTCAATCCAGTCGTCGATGCCCATGTTAAGCCGTTGTTTGTTGAATATATTGCTTTTTCCGGCACTGCCGTGGTTGCAGAGGATAGATATGCCAGCAGCACGCTGCCCGTATAAAAAATTCCTCCAAAATTCCCATCTAACGTTACATTGATTGCTCGTGATGACCAATTTACACCATCCGTTGAAAATGACGAAGACGTATTACTAAGTCCAACCGTTACATATGTAGTACCTGTGTAAGCAATATAATCTGTTGTTCCAGCCGAAGTTGTTGCTTGACTAACATACATCCAATCGTCCACGTTTGAATAATTATATGCCAAATATAAAGAGCTTGTAGTAGATCCACTTATAAACGTGTTTTGTTCAAGCTTGTTAGTATTATACCAAAATTTTAATGAAAATGCGCCGGTTGGATCAAACGTCAAGAACGATTTGTCTGTGGTAATATACGCAGACTGTGTTTCGGAATATATACTAGATCCGTTTATTGTAGAATTATATGAACCTGTCAGTGCTCCAAAAAATGGATTTGTTTTTAGCTTTAATTTCGTCGAATCAAATGTCGTCGAAATTACCGACGACGCCGAATAGTTTTGATCGTGTAAATTTGTGCCGTCATGCATAATCAACAATCGCGTGCTGCTTGTTCTACTCAAAGTGTCTCTGGGTGGAGCAAAACTGGCAGTGTATAACGAAGCGGTTGTGCTAATTCTATAATTTGACAAGTATCCATTAAAATAATTAGTGAGTGCTCCCCATGTTCTACCAACCGTTAATAAATTTGCTCCCGAACTTGTGTATGATGTAGAACCGGTAATAAATGATACTACTGGCTGTCCATCGACATAAATCGACATACTTGGCGCTTGGTGGGTAATAGCCAAATGATGCCACGTTTTAAGTTTTTGAACTTTGCTGGCAGATCCACTAAATATTTGTCCGACGCTACCCGTCATATTTACTGAAATATCTCCATCGGTTGGAACATTTAATCTAACGTTAAAAAGATTGGTGTCCAACAACGATTGACTTAATGCCGTGCTTGTTCTAAAAAACCAAGTTTCAAACGCCCATGAACTACCGTTGGACAATATAATAAAAGCATTCGATGACGTGTATTGCGCTACCGTAGAACTACTTCCTGTCCAGAAATACGCCCAACCATTGTTGACGTGTGGACTTTCTGCGCCTTGATACATACTGTCATTTATTGTGACTTCATTTCTACCAGACACATCAACGATATTTCCGGCATTTTGGCTTGTATTGTCGGAGTGAATTAGACCGATATTTTTATTAAAATACGGATCATTTCCAAGCAATTCGGATGAAGCTCTGTATTTAATAACGACTATACCACTTCCGCCGTTGCCCGCCGCTCCGGCGGTGATTCCACCGGTACTACTGCTTGCTCCACCGCCACCGCCGGTATTAGCTGTTCCAGATGTACCGGCTCCACCAACACCAAGAACATTACCTGCTCCACCGCCTCCGGTGCCACCCAGACCTCCGGATTTTGATGGCCATGCTCCACCACCACCACCACCTGCATAATAAGCTGGTGTACCGGTGATTGTATTTAGTATACCCGCGCCACCGGTTCCTGCCGCCGAGTATGATGCGTCGATACCATTGTTTCCTGCACCACCGCCACCCGCACCGATATAAAATCTGAATTGGCTATATGTAGATGTTACTGTCAACGTAGGTGTAGACGTGCGCGTAGGAGTTGGTGTGGGAGTTGGGGTTGGAGTTGGGGTTGGAGTTTCCAAAGCACTTACGTTTGTCGATGGAAACGCTCTGCCTATTCCCCAAATGATGCGAACAACACCATCGCCAGCTACGCCGCTCGGATTGCCACGACCTCCGCCGTATGTTACTCCGCTCCCACCGCTACCTGCGCTGCCCGCGCTGCCGTTGGAGTATACACCGCTCGAACCTTGTCCATATATTCCAACCCCGCCACCGGCGAATGGAGAGAATGCGCCGCCGCCACTCCCACCACCACCACCACCAGCAGCTCCAGACGTTCCGTTGGTAACAGTAGTTGCGCCCACACTCGTCCCTGCGCCTCCGGAGCCACCATAACCGCCCGCGCCGCCACTGCCGCCCGAAGTGGTAAGAAGTGTTCCACCAAGTCCCGAGAAGTACGCACCACCACCACCACCAGCCCCACCGTTTCCGCCGTCGGTTGCTTTTGTTCCACCCCAAGTTCCTCCGCTAGTACCGAATGCGTTGCTACGACTTCCGCCACCTGCCGACAGAATAGTCACCCCCCCTTGAACCACGAGACTGCTGCTACCGCCACCATTTTGTACTGCCACACCAGCGGTTATGGTTAACACTTCACCGGGAGTAACTGCTATATTATTTCCATATACCAATGAGCCACCCCCCGCGCCCCCTGATCCAGCCGTGGTTGAAATTAACCCGCCGCCCGCACCAACAGCAACCACGGATATAAAATAAATATTTGCCGGTACCGTCCAATTATATGAAGTTCCACTTGCTGCGAATACTACTCCTCCATACGGGGTATCTACACTCGGAGTTAATGTACTGGTGACTGTGGTCGTCGCGGTCAGCGTAGGAGTTGATGTTAGCGTTGGTGTCGGTGTTGGAGTTGCAGTTAATGTTTTTGTTAGTGTAGGAGTTGGTGTCGGTGTACTTGTCAACGTTGTTGTCGCGGTCAATGTTGGAGTTAACGTTGTTGTCGCGGTCAATGTTGGAGTGGAAGTTAATGTTGGCGTTAACGTTGGCGTTAACGTTGAAGTAGCAGAAATTGTAGGAGTCGATGTGTTCGTTGCATATGGAGTAGCAGTAACAGTTCTCGTGGGAGTTCTAGTTGTTGTCGGTGTTTTTGTCGGAGTTAACGTTGGTGTAGACGTAAGTGTTGGAGTTGATGTAAGTGTTGGAGTGCGTGTTGTAGTCGGAGTTCTTGTTGGAGTTAACGTTGGAGTACTGGTTAGTGTAGGGGTAGATGTTCTCGTTGGTGTCGCTGTTGTAGTTGGAGTTGACGTTACACTTGTAGTCGGAGTTAACGTCCGAGTCAATGTGGGTGTATTAGTTGACGTCGGCGTTGGTGTTAATGTAGAAGTTCTCGTCGGAGTGTTTGTTGGTGTCTTTGAAGGCGTTAACGTTGGCGTTCTAGTCACCGTTTGAGTCAATGTGTTTGTTGGCGTTGGAGTATTTGTCAAACTCGGAGGAGTTCCTCCTAAAGTAGCAAATCCGCCACGATATCCTAATGTGCCACTACCAGAACCGGGTGTATACGGACCAAATCCAGTTCCACTTGCTCCACCACCGGACCCACCAATACTACCCGTGGAATTTGTATATCCACCACCGCCACCACCGCCAATTGCAGTCAATTGGTTGAAAGTACTATCATTACCATTTGCGGCATTTGTTGAAATCGTTCCACCTGCTCCGCCGGATCCAATGACGACAGAATAAGATCCAGTTGTTACAGTCGTGTTTTGATATATGTAGCCGCCACCACCGCCACCACCGCCGCAATTATATCCACCACCACCACCACCGCCAACCATCATGGTAGTTATATCACCGGACCCAGATAATACAGTAAAAGTTCCACTGCTTGTGAATGTGTGTATCACATAATCTCCGTCATAAGCAACTGTTCCACCTGTTGCAATAAATACATTAGGTGGCTTTTGTGGTGAATACCCAAGCCCACCAAGTGTAGAAACAGATCCGATTGCTTTTGCAGATATAAATGGCATATACTATATTATCCTATTTCTTCTATCCACTGCGATAACGTATCGTCCCATCTAAATTTTCCATTTTCTGGCGGATATGGAACTGGTGGTTCCCAACTGCATGTATTTTTATTTAATTTCCAAGAACTAAATGGTTTTGGTGGTATGAACGCATCACGAATTTCATCGTATGTATATCCAACACCGGCGTAATTTTTTCTCAATGGAGTTTTATCATTTAGATGCGCTCCCTCTAAAGTATTATATGAAGTTTGAAGCCAACGACCACTCAAACCAAGTACGTTTTGTATAAAGTATACACCATCTGATTCAGACTCAGCGTCAACTACTATCACTCTGGTAACTATGTTATCGGAATTTATTTCTGCAAAATGTGCCATATGAAAACCTTTTATGTGTATTGCGTTTGCGATGCCAATATTATATAATCTGGTGCAGTTGAAGTTTTGATTATTGAAAATGTATAAAAGTCGATTGAGTTTGCGTTTCCTTCTGTCGGAACAACACCGTTTGCCCATTTTGGAGTTACCACGGTTCCATCAATACTACAAGACACTGAATAATATGCAGATGCTCCATTGGTAATACCAATTGCCGTTGTCCAAGATTTTCCTACACTTAAAATTGAATTTAATGTTTGAGATGGACTTGCTCTAAAATTAAAAGCGAAGTTTGAAGTCGAGATTCCGGCGTAATAATATAAAGATCCACTTAGCATGTTAATATTTATCGAGGATGCTGCACCTGTCCCTAATACCGTTGCAAGCTCGTTGGTTTGCTGAATGTTTAAAGTTTTTGTGAACGTTAAAGATGTTGCATCTTCTGTAAAAGCAGTTGCCATACTTGTTGCAGTATTTGCCCAGCTACTTGTTCCATACAATGAAGATGTTATTGCTGTTGCAACGATGTTCGGAACAAAAATATTTTCAGATATATTTGCGGATCCACTTACGTCTAAATCATATGCTGGACTGCTTGTTCTTACACCGACTCTAGAGCCTGTTACAACGAGAGCATTTTCTCCGGTTCTTCCCATCTGCACTCTATCATCAGCAAATACTTCTAATATTGGAAATCCAATGGCATTTTCAACTTTACAGAGTGATGCTGGTAAAGTGTCTGATATGTTTAATAACACACCTTGGCTATTTCCGATAAATGTTACATCACCCGAAGAAGAAACTTTTAGTCTTATAGCAGATTGACTTCCGCTAAAAAATATTGCAGATGCGGTAACTTCATTTAGTTCTGTATTTATTCTTGCTAATAAACTTCCCGCTTTTAAAGCATACGATGCGCTTTCGATTGCGCCGAATAAATAAGAAGCGGTTGCTGCGTTTGTAGCATAAGAGGCGCTTTCGATTGAACCGAGAACATATGCAGCTGTTGCAGCTTGTTCAGCATACGAAGCACTTGCAATCGATCCTATTAAATACGACGCTGTCAATGCCCAACTACTAGTAATTTCATAAGTTGATCCAGTCACTAATGTTGTACCGCCGCTACCACCGCCCATTACATACGATGCTGTCAATGCCCAACTACTAGTAATTTCATAAGTCGATCCAGTCACTAGAGCAGCGCCACTTCCGCCCATTATATAAGATGCCGTCGATGAATATGACGCGGTTCCTATTAGATTTCCATTTATACTTCCATTTACATCAACAGATCCGGTAATGGCTACACTACCTGATATATCCAATTTAAATTGTGTGTTTGGAGCTTTGCCGATACCAACCGAACTCCCAGTTACATACAAAGTATTTGTTTGGGGTTGTCCCATAACAATTTTGTTGTCACCAAACACTTCAAATATTGGAGCATTCGCGTTGTTTGCCATTGCAACAACACTACCACTCGGATTATCAGAAACATTAAATAATGAACCGGATTTTCCTAAATAAGATACTTGGCCGCCCGGCAAAACCTCTAGTCTAACACTCGACGAAGCGCTTCCGCTAAATTGAATGACTGGGTTATTGAGTGTTCCCCTATTTGGTATTATTATAATATCTGGCATAAGTTATCATACATAAATATAAATAACATGAATAAATGAATGGTTTGTAGTTCAAATTTATTCTTTTAATATTAAAACCTTGACAAGCTTATAAACAAGCTTGAAATTTAAAAAATTCTTCGTATATATGAAGAATATAAGATATTATAATCCGTACCTCGACTTAAACGAGGTGTAACTCTGTAAAACCTCGGCGTTGGTCAAAATCCTGTTATACATTTTAACCATTCCGAATTGTCCGTTGCCATATGAACCACCGGAACTATATGTAGCGCCTATTCTAAAATTACCTGTTCCGGCGTATTGACTTTGAGTTTGTTGCTCTGTACCATTCAATTTCTGACCATTTCTGAAAAGCTGCTTTCCGTAAGGACTATTGTGGTTGTATGTAAAAGCATAATGATACCATGTATTTGCAGCCGTAGTTAGCGTCGTAACTTCTGTGTCATTACCGAACATGCCAAACTTTACTCCCGTAGTACCGACGTTTTGAATATGCAATCCGAGACTATTGCTTGGTGTACCTTGACCAAAAAATGCAAAATTGTTGACCGTTGCCATGTTTACCCAACATTCCAACGTAAAAGTCTGTCTAAAATCTATAGTTGTTATATCAACATATTCATTTACACCGTCCATCAATATACTAGAACTAACAAACGTTGGAGTATTAACTAGAGAACCACTGTTTCCGTTTCTGCTTATGTCAGTCCATATAGAACTTCCACTAACATAACTTTTGGTGTTAGCGGCATCAAGGCAGAGAATAAGTCCGCTTGTTTCTGTTTTTGGTCCGCGTCTTGTACTCATGAGTTGTAATTTTTATCTTGTAACATTTATTAATACTCAACGTTGATCTTTGGTATGTCTTTACGTTCGCCTTGAACATAATAATAGCAATTTATATTTTTTGCAGTTTTACTCTTGTTTTCTATTACTACTTTTTTCAGACTTACGCTCTTGACAACCAAGTTTTGATTTGTTCCGATTGGTGTCAATTGAACAGTGATTGTATCTTCGTGTACCAACGCCACCCAATAATCAGGAAGAGTGATTGTGTCAGAATCGATTTTGCCACGAACATAAACAGAGTGTTCTGGACCTTCGACTACACCATGTTGCAGCTTCTTGCCCTCTATGGTTGGATGCGCGATTAAGAACGACTTGCTTGTTGCGACGAACGAACCAGAAACTTCGAGTGTATAATTTGGCGTGTTGGTGTTGATACCAACGTTTGTTCCGTTATCAAATATACGGCTATTGCCCAACGTATTGTTGGTTGCATACTTTGATATATAATTTTGAGAACCAGAAACAAATGCATAAGATGCCGTTGCAGCATTTGCTACATACGAAGCGGTTAGCACATACGACGACGTGATCGCATAAGATGCCGTGCCAAACAACGAGCCTGTGATGTTTGAAGTTTCTCCACCGCTTACAAATTCCGAACCGTTAATTACGATAGAACCGGAGAGATAAATACTTCCAGTGAATCTGTGTGAATCGGTCTGCTTTGTACCGAACACGTTACTACCGGAACCATAAACTACCGATGCAGTGATTGCGGCGATACTGATCTTGGAACTTGAAGCAACGTTTACGGCGTTTAGCGCCCACGAAGCTGTTCCGAATAGAGAACCGGTCACGTTGGCAACTTCATTTCCGTTAACGATCAGCGAACCTGATAGATACATACTACCGGTTACGCGATGCGTATCGGTAATTTTTGTTCCGAATATGTTACTGCCAGAACCATATAAGAACGACGAGGTAACAGCGGCAACACTGATCTTAGAGCTTGATGCAATGTTGATTGCGTTTAACGCCCATGAAGCAGTACCGAACAGAGAACCAGAAAGATTTGCTACTTCGTCACCGTTTACAATTAAAGAACCGGACAAGTAAATACTTCCGGTGAATCTATGGATATCTGTTATTTTTGTTCCAAATATGTTACTACCAGAACCGTATAAGAATGAAGATGTAACAGCCGCAACACTGATCTTTGAACTTGAAGCGATGTTGATAGCATTAACCGCCCATGATGCTGTTCCAAACAACGAACCAGTTCCAGATAGATTTGAAACGTCGGTGCCATTTACGAATAGCGATCCGGATAGATACATACTACCAGTTACAGTGTGAACGTCGGTAATTTTTGTACCAAACGTGTTACTACCAGAAGCATAAACTGCCGATGCGGTAATTGCGGCTACGCTGATCTTAGATCCCGAAGAAATGCTTGTGGCGACTGATGCGGTACCAAACAAACTGCCCGTTATACCTGCGGAAACATTAATTGAACCTGTCAATGCAGTGTTTCCGTTGATATCCAGTGCAAATGCGTTATTTGGTAATTTACCAACACCAACAGAACTACCTGTTACAACAAATGCATTTGAGTTATATGCACCGGCGACAATTCTGTCGTCGCTGAATACTTCAAATATTGGGAATCCAGATAAATCATTAACACTCAACAAGCTTCCGCTTAAGCTGTCAACGATTTCAAGTAATGAACCAGCGTCGCCGTTGAAAACAACAGTTCCCGTCTGAGCAACTTCGAGTTGTATACTAGATGTATTTGCTCCAACAAATGTGATTGTTGGATTATTTGCACCTGTTGGAGCAAGTGTAATATCACCTGTACGAACTGAACCTGAGGTTGAGTAAGACAGCGATGCGGTTTTTGCATATGAAGCACTGACTGCATACGACGCACTTAATGCGTAAGAAGATGAAATATTATATGAAGCAGTCCCCGCATTAAGTGCATAAGATGCACTCTCAATCGCTCCGAAAAGATATGAAGCGGTTGCAGCTTGGTCGGCATATGATGCACTCGATATAGATCCAAGTAGATATGATGCGGTGAGTGCAATGCTTGCAGTTCCGGCAAATGTACTGCTACTGGTTATACCTGATACATTTGCATAGTTTACATTTGAAGCGGTTGTGGCAAACGAAGCGGTACCACTGATTGTTCCGTCTACACTCAACGATCCGGTTATACTCACCGAACCAGTAAATTTGTGTGTATCTGTGGACTTATTACCAAAGATGTTACTTCCCGAAGCATAGTCTATAGAGCTTGTTATTGTAACAACGTTTAGATTTGTTACTTGTATAGAAGATGCGGTTATTTCTGTTGCATTGATGTTAATGCCAGACTGAACTGTTGCTGCCACACTTGCGTATGACGAGGTTCCAACAAATGTATCGGTTGTGGTTTCATATACGTTTGCCCATGTAACATAAGATGCTGTATTTGCGTTTGAAGCGGTTACTGCTCTTGATGCCCACGAAGCTGTTCCGAATAGAGAACCGGTCACGTTGGCAACTTCATTTCCGTTAACGATCAGCGATCCGGATATTGAAACACTGCCTGTGAATCTGTGTAGGTCATTGATTGTAGAACCAAATATATTACTACCGGTAGACAATATGCCAGATGCAGTAATCTTTGTTCCCGCTGTCAAGTTTCTAGCCCACGAAGCTGTACCGAACAATGAACCAGTTATGGTGCCGGTTTCTGTACCGCTCACAACTTCATTGCCGTTTACATAAATTGAACCAGACAGATAGATACTTCCAGTGAATTTGTGAATATCTGACAAGATCGATCCGAACGTGTTACTTCCAGTGGACAAAATACCTGATGCAGTGATTTTTGTTCCTGCCGCCAAATTTCTTGCCCATGAAGCTGTTCCGAACAACGATCCGGTTATATTAGAAGTTTCGGCCCCACTGACAAATTCGTTGCCGTTTACAATGATTGAACCCGATAGATAAATACTGCCAGTAAATCTGTGTGCATCAGTTTGAGTTGAACCAAATGTGTTACTACCAGTAGATAGTATTCCAGACGATGTTATCTTTGTTCCAGAAACTAGGTTTCTTGCCCACGAAGCAGTACCAAACAATGAACCAGTAATGTTTGAAGTTTCCCCACCACTTACAAACTCTGTACCGTTGACGTAGATAGAGCCGGATAGATAAATACTACCAGTAAACTTATGTACGTCGGATGTTATAGATCCGAACGTATTACTTCCTGTAGAAAGTATACCAGATGCGGTTATCTTTGTTCCGCTTGCCAGTGTTTGAGCAAACGATGCGGTTTGTGCAGATGCAACATAAGATGCCGTACTTGAATTTTGAGAATAAGAAGATGAAAGTGCGACTGAAGAATATGATGCAGTTCCCAACAATGAGCCAGTGATTCCGCCGGTAACACCGATACTTCCTGCCAGTAACAAGGATCCACTTACTAGCATCGATCCGGTGAATTCAAATGTGTCGGCGTTACTAGAAAATAACACACTGCCGGTGTCACCACTGAAATTGAGTGCTCCAGATATATTTAACGATCCGGATATTGTTACCGTTTGATTTAAAGTTGAAACAAACGAAGCCGTTCTTGATAGCGAAGACGTTTGAGAGAATGACGCCGAAACAGTGTATGAAGCGGATGTCGCAATCGAAGCAGATTGAGCAAGTGTTACATACGAGGCGGTTTGAGCCAATGTTATATAGCTTGCGGTTTGTGCCAACGCTACATACGATGCTGTTTGAGAAAGCGTAACATATGATGCAGTCTTTGCGTACTCAGTTACAGAAGAACTTTGTGCAAGTGTAACATAACTTGCGGTTTGAGCCAATGCAACGTATGAAGCGCTTTGCGCATTTTGCACATACGATGCGGTCTTTGCATACTCAGATACCGAAGAGCTTTGAGCTAACGTTACGTAACTTGCTGTTTGAGAAAACGCAACATATGATGCGGTACTGGCAAAATTGCTATATGAAGAACTTAATGCTTGGGATGCAAAACTAGATGTACCAGTTAGATTTCCATTTATTGACCCAGTGACTTTTAGTGATCCGCTTATTTCGACGCTACCAGTAAATTCCTGTATATCGCTTGATGCATTACCGAACTTGTTGCTTCCGGTTGTCACTATAACAGAGCTGGTAATATATTGAACTGTCAAATTGACAATTTGAGCATTACTTGCCGTGATTTGACCAAACGTTACATTGCTGGCGTTTGTGAATGAAACGCTACCATTATTTTCTAATTGTGCACTACTCGAAACAAGGTTGTTTGGTAATGGAACCCAAGATGCGCTTGCGGCATTTGTGGCATTTGTTGCATAAGAAGCAGTTCCGATGAATTGAGTTGCATTGGTTATGTCGTATACATTACTAAAAGATATGTACGATGCTGTCTTTGCGCTCTCAACATAAGACGCGGTCGATGCGTTCAGAGCATACGATGCACTTTGAATAGACCCTATTAAAAATGAAGCGGTTAATGCATACGAAGCTGTATTTACCAGTGATGCAGTTGATGCATTTATAGCATACGATGCACTCGCAATTGTTCCGGTCAAATACGAAGCGGTTGTAGCGTAGCTGGCGGTACCATTAATTGGGCCGTTTACACTTAAAGATCCTGTTATACTTAAACTGCCAGATAATATTACATTGCCGATATTATTTGAATTTGTTGTGATTGCAGCTTGAACCTCGTCTCCATTACTGCCAGACTTTCTTAAATATATTTTACCGTCTGGTACATTGATAGCTAACTCACCCACTCCAAGAGACGACGTGGTAGGCGTTGAACCGGGTGTTAAGCTTCTTAGATGTATAATTCTGTCTGGCATTGGTTATAAATATTTGAAAGTTTGCATCTTCTTGTAGTTTGGGAGTATTTTTATTAATATCTTAATAAAAACCGCCATCCATATAACTCGCCGTCAATGCGTTCGACGATGTTGTTGAATAAGCAGAAGTTTGTGCATTTAATATATATGAAGCAGTTATCGCGTATACCGCATTTGACGCGGTAGCTATATAAGACGAGGTTTCTGCTAATAACGAATACGAAGATGTTAGTGAGGTGTTAGAATAACTAGCTGTTCCAACGAATACGTCCGTTGTATTTTCATATACATTGACCCATGCAACATATGAAGCGGTTTGAGCGTTGATAGCCCAAGAAGCTGTTGTGGCCATACCTGCGACATAAGACGCGGTTAACGCGTGTACGGCGTAAGAAGCCGTTCCTATAAATGTATCTGTCGTGGCCGCATGGACATTTTCCCATTCAACATATGAAGCTGTTATTGAATTCAACACATACGACGCGGTTTGAGCGAATGTTATGTATGATGCGGTTTGAGCTAATGAAACATATGAAGCAGTTTGTGACAGTGTAACATAACTTGCTGTTTCTGCTAGTGTAACATAACTTGCGGTCTGGGCGGCTACCACATACGACGCGGTCTTGGCATATTCAGACACCGATGAACTTTGAGCCAATGTTACATATGAGGCGGTTTGTGACAACGCAACGTAACTTGCAGTTTGTGCATTTTCAACATACGAAGCCGTTTTTGCGGCTGTGGCATAAGATGCCGTACCTGCAAACGTTGACGTTGATGTTATGTTCTTTACATTTGTATAATCAATATACGAAGCAGTAAATGCCACAGATGAAGTTAATGCGAACGAAGATGTTCCCGAATTGATTACATAACTCGCAGTGTCGGCGTATGATGCCGTGGATGAGAATGATGCCGAAGTTGCTCTCGACGACGACAGTGCAAATGTTGCGTATGAAGATGATATAGACAGTGTTACATAAGAAGCTGTCTGTGCCAATGTAACATACGAAGCAGTCTGAGCTGTTATTACATACGAAGCCGTTTGTGAAAGTGATACGTAACTTGCAGTTTCGGCAAGTGACGCATAAGAAGCCGTTCCTGTAATTGAACCATTGACAATCAATGAACCGGTTATTTTTACAGAACCTGTGAATTGTTGATTGTCTGTCGATTTTGTACCAAATATATTACTACCGGACGCATAATCAATAGAGCTGGTAATTGTTACTACATTCAAGTTTGTGACTTGAATAGACGATGCTGTTAGTTGACTTATCGTTATATTTGCCGTTGAAACGATAGATTCGGCAATTGTTGAATACGATGCGCTTGTTGCGTATGACGCACTAACAGCCTGTAATATATAAGAAGCAGTTAAAGCATTTCTTACAAATGACGCGGTTAACGCATATGAAGAAGTTGTTGCGTATGATGCAGAAAGCGCTTGTGATGCGTAAGAAGCGCTGACCGCTTGTAAAACATAACTTGCCGTGGCAGAATTGTTTGAGAACGACGCGGTCGTCGAATAAGAAGCACTTATTGCTTGTAGTACATATGACGCGGTTGCAGAGTACGAAGCGGTTAATGCTTGTGATGAATAGGAAGCAGACAACGCCTGTGATGAATACGACGCAGTCCCTAGCAAGGAAGATGTAACTCCGCCGGTCACACTTATACTTCCTGTTAGAATTAACGAACCCGACACCAGCATCGATCCGGTGAATTCAAATGTGTCGGCGTTACTAGAAAATAACACACTGCCGGTGTCACCACTGAAATTGAGTGCTCCAGATATAGTCAAAGAACCCGATATTGTTACAGACTGGTTTAAATTGTTTACGTATGAAGCAGTCTGAGTAAAGGACGCCGAGTTTGCAGTCAACGCATTTGTTGCAAATGATGAACTCAATACATAAGATGCAGTTGTGGCATATGATGCGCTGATTGCTTGTAACACATAAGAAGCTGTCTTCGCTAAGGTTGCATACGATGCCGTTCCATTGAATGTATCAGTTGTGGTCTGCGATACCGAAGCCCATGCCACATATGATGCCGTTTTTGCAGTTGTTGCAAAAGACGCACTTACTGCTTGTAAAATATAACTGGCTGTATTTGAATACGACGACGTTACGGAATTTAATGCCCATGAAGCTGTTCCAAACAGAGAACCGGACACGTTGGCAACTTCATTTCCATTCACAATCAATGAACCCGAAATCAATACACTTCCGGTAAATCTGTGTGTATCTGTTATTTTTGTTCCAAAAACGTTACTGCCAGAAGCATAATCAATCGAACTTGTAATTGTTATTACATTTAAACTTGTGACTTGAATTGACGATGCAGTGAGTTGAGTCACATTTACATTTATACCGGATTGCAATGCCCCTGCGGTATTTGCGAATGAAGATGTTCCCGAAAAAACACTGGTAGTAGATATTCCAGAAACGTTGCTGTATGATACATTTGATGCAGTTACTGCCGTAGATGCAAACGAAGAACTTACCGCTTGTAAAATATAGCTGGCGGTTTGTGCAAATGATGCCGTTTTTGCTAAAGTCGCATATGAAGCCGTTCCATTGAACGTATCCGTTGAAACTTGAGATACGTTTGCCCACGTAACATAAGAAGCGGTTTGAGAATTCACTGCCCACGAAGCTGACGCTACCATTCCGCTAACATACGATGCAGTGATTGCATTTGTTGCAAACGACGAGCTAACTGCTTGAAGAACATAAGATGCGGTGGACGAATTTGCTGCCGCATTTGAATATGACGCGGATAAAGATTGATTTGAATAAGAGGCTGTTCCCGCGAATGTTGATGTAGAAGATATATTTTTTACATTGACATAATCAACATAAGAAGCGGTCAATGCGGTTACAACATAAGATGCTGTATTTGCAAAACTGGACGTGTTAGAATTTACCGCATACGAAGCTGTACCGAACAGTGAACCGGTAATAGACCCAGTAACAGCTAGAGCATTTACGATTTGTAAACTTCCGCTGATTTTTCCACCAAATTTTATGCGTTCGTAAGCCATATTATATTACGTTCCAAGTTGTGCCGTCGCTTATTACTTTTATAGATTGATATTGTGTCAATGTATAAGTATTATCTCCGTCTAAAAGACCAAGACCCGTTGCGTCGATTGTTACTTCTGCCGCGCCTTTATTCTTGAGAGTGAATTCACGACCAGTAGCCGTGGACGCATCAAGAAGTGTTACGGTGAATGGCGTTGTTGCGTGGTTGCAAACAATCAAATTGTCTTGTGCTGTAACAGTATAATTGGTTGTCTTTATAACAACGGCGGAGATAACACCGGCCATAGTAATAGGACCATTTATAGAAAGTGACCCAGTTATGCTTACACTTCCAGTAAAGCGTTGAGTGTCTGTGGATTTTGTACCAAAGATGTTACTTCCTGATGCATAATCAATCGAGCTAGTTATAGTAACAACGTTTAGATTTGTTACTTGAATTGCGGACGCAGTAAGCTGATTTATGTTTACATTTGCAGTGGAAACTATAGCAGAGGCAACAGTCGCATAAGAAGCAGTTGTCGAGAACGACGCGCTGACGGATTGTAATACATAACTTGCTGTCTGAGAAAGTGAAACGTATGAAGCAGTCTGCGCGATAGAAACATACGAAGCCGATTGTGCAAGTGTTATATAAGAAGCAGTCTGAGACAAATCGGCATATGATGCGGATGCCACATAAGAAGCGGTACCTGCGAATGTAGAAGCATTGGTTATATTCTTGACGTTATTATAATCTACGTAAGAGGCGGTTTGTGAATTTACAGACCAAGATGCCGTACTGGCCATTCCTGCAACATACGAAGCAGTCAATGCTTGGGTGGCATAACTTGCAGTTCCAGCAAATGTCGAAGTTGTAGATATATTTTTTACGTTCGTGTAATCAATATAAGAAGATGTTTTTGACAGTGTTGCGTAAGAAGCGGTGCCAGCGAATACGTCTGTTGTGGACTCATCTACGTTTGCCCATGCTATATAAGAAGATGTTATTGCATTGTATGCCCAAGAAGATGTTGCAGCAGTTCCGGCAACATACGACGCGGTCAATGCCATGGTGGCATAAGAAGCGGTACCCACAAATGTATCGGTCGTTGATTCATCTACGTTTGCCCATGATACATACGAAGCGGACTTTGCTGACACCACATAAGAAGCAGTTTGTGCCAGATTTACGTATGACGCCGTGTTAGAATTTTCTGAGTATGATGCCGATATCGACTTAGATGCGAAACTTGCTGTTCCCGCAAACGTCGAAGTGGAAGTTATGTTTTTAACGTTTACGTAATCAACATAAGACGCTGTGTTTGCTGTTATTACATACGAAGCAGTTTGCGATAGTGTAACATAACTAGCAGTTTGAGACAATCCCGCATAAGAGGCCGTTTGGGATAATGTTACATACGAAGCGGTCTGTGATGCTGCTGCATATGAAGCGCTTGTTGCAATTTCAGAATAAGAAGCTGACAGTGACTTACTTGAATAACTTGATGTTCCTGCAAATGTACTCGTACTCGATATATTTTTTACGTTAACATAATCTATATAAGAGGCCGTTTGTGAAAGTGCAGCATAGCTTGCGGTTTGTGCTAAAGTTGTATACGAAGCAGTTTGAGAAATTGAAACGTATGATGCCGTCTGAGACAACAAATTATATGAGGCGGTGTCCGAGAATCTCGAATAAGACGAGCTTACCGTCTGCATCCCATATGATGCGGTTTCTGCGTATGAAGCCGTGCCTCTGATAACAGACAGTACGGTTAGATAATCAACCGACATGGTAGTAACTTCTGCCACCATCGTCGTGACCACCAAGTTACTGGCGGTTATATATGATGCACTTATGACTGACGCCGTTATTACATTAACATTTATATTAATACCAGAAACAAGAGCTTCTGCTATAGTTGCATATGAGGCCGTTCCGAATAGTGAACCGGTTATACTGGCATTTTCCGCACCACTAATTATTTCGTTGCCATTTACATATATCGATCCGGATAGATAAATGCTTCCTGTAAATCTATGTGTATCTACTAAATCAGTACCAAACACATTGCTTCCAGATCCATAGATACCGGATGCTGTGACCTTTGTTCCAGATACCAAGTTTCTTGCCCACGAAGATGTTCCAAAAAGTGAACCGGTGATATTAGCGGTTTCTCCACCGCTAACAAACTCATTTCCGTTGATGTAAACCGAGCCAGTTAAATATATGCTTCCAGTGAACTTGTGCACATCTGTTTGCACAGAGCCGAATGTATTACTTCCAGTTGAGAGTATTCCAGAAGATGTTATCTTTGTACCTGCTACTAAGTTTCTTGTCCAAGAAGATGTTCCGAACAATGAACCGGTAATATTTGCTGTTTCTCCACCACTGACAAATTCATTTCCATTGATATAAACCGACCCTGTCAGGTAGATACTACCTGTAAATTTGTGCATATCGGACTGCACAGATCCAAAAGTGTTACTTCCCGTTGACAGTATACCGGACGATGTTATCTTTGTTCCAGCAACTAAATTTCTTGCCCACGAGGAAGTTCCATATAGAGAACCAGTAATACTGGCGTTTTCCGTTCCACTTACAAACTCGTTTCCATTTATGAATATGGATCCGGACAAATAGATACTACCAGTGAATCTGTGAGTATCTTCGATGTTTATACCGAATACGTTACTTCCAGAACCATATACCGCAGATGCAGTAATTGCAGTTCCTGCAACTAGATTTTGTGCCCAAGAAGCTGTACCAAACAGTGAACCAGTTATTGTTGCGGTCTCGGCTCCACTGACAACTTCATTTCCATTGACGAATATGGATCCGGACAAATAGATACTACCAGTGAATCTGTGGGTGTCGTTTGTTACAGAACCAAAAATATTGCTTCCGGTGGATAATATACCGGACGAAGTTATTTTGGTACCGGACACTAGATTTGAAGCCCAAGACGATGTTCCGAATAAAGAACCAGTCAGATTAGCGGTTCCGGTTCCTGTTAAATTAAATGACCCAGAAATTAAAACACTTCCAGTAAATCTGTGTGTATCGGTTGATTTTGTTCCAAATATATTACTGCCCGATGCGTAATCAATCGAACTTGTAATCGTTATTACATTCAAGTTTGTTACTTGAATTGCAGATGCCGTTAACTGAGTAACGTTGATATTTATACCAGAAACTAAAGCACCAGCTGTAGATGCATACGACGAAGTTCCTGCAAATTGACTTGTTGAATCAATGTTGGTTACGCCTGAGTATGAAACACTATTTGCAGTGTTGGCGTTCTCGGCATTTGATGCATATGATGATGTACCCGCAAATTGGCTTGTCGAATCAATGCCGGTTACACCTGAATATGACACGCCGGTTGCCGTAGCAGCAAGTGCTGCATTCGTGGCGTAACTAGCAGTACCGATAAATGTGTCTGTGGTTGATTCATCCACGTTTGCCCATGATACATAAGACGCGGTTTTTGCGTTTAGTACATAGGATGCGGTAAGCGCATATGATGCGCTTGGAGAATTTAAAATGTAAGATGCGGTCTGAGCATATGACGCGCTGAGTGTATATGAAGACGATTCTGCATACGACGCCGACATGCCACGAGAAGCATATGATGCCGTGCCAAATATCGAGGATGTAATTCCTCCGCTGACATTCATACTTCCGGTCAAAATAATAGAACCGGTTACTAACAAAGAGCCTGTTACTTCAAGAACGTCACCGGCCGCGACCATTAATGTGTCGCCGGTGTTTCCAACATAAGAAACGGAACCGGTTATAACCAAAGAACCAGAAATTGATACCGACTGGTTTAAAGTGCTTACATACGACGCGGTTTGAGATAATGATGCAGTTCTTGTATAGCTAGATGACAATGCATACGAAGAACTAGTTGCATACGAAGCACTGACCGCTTGTAAAACATAACTTGCCGTTTGAGCCACGGCAATATACGATGCTGTTTGCGACAATACAACGTATGACGCGGTTTTGGCATATTCAGAGACCGAGGAACTTTGTGCCAATCTTACATACGATGCGGTCTGAGATAAACTTGAAAATGATGAACTAACCGAGTTACTTGCATAAGATGCACTTTGTGCTTGAACCACATACGAAGCCGTTTGTGATAATGTTACATACGACGCGGTTTGAGCATACGCCGAAACTGAAGAACTTTGAGCGAGTGTTACATACGACGCGGTCTGAGAATTCTCAACATACGAAGCTGTTTCAGCATATACAGACCTAGATGAACTTTGAGCCAACGTAACATATGATGCAGTTTGGGACAAATCTACATAAGATGCAGTTTGTGCATTTTCTATATAAGAAGCGGTTTGAGAAAAACGTGAGTATGATGAACTTACTGCTTGTAATACATAAGATGCCGACTGAGCATTTTTGACATATGACGCGGTGGTTGCATTGATTGCCAACGACGCAGTTGCCGAATATGAAGAATAACTGGAGGTTCCAGCAAAATTACTGGTTGAGTCTATTCCAGATACATTACTATAAGATACGTTTGAAGCTGTAAGAGCTTGCGAAGAATAAGAAGCCGTACCAGCAAACGTTGAAGTTGATGTTATATTCTTAACATCTATATAGTCTATATACGAAGCTGTTGCCGAATAAGATGCCGATTGTATAAATCCGGCTAAATATGACGCAGTCAATGCATAAGATGCCGTTACTGAGTTTGCCGCCCAACTTGACGTTAGATCGGCGGTTTGTAAACTGGATATGCTTCCGCTTACAAAAAGAGTTTCATTGAAACTCGAACTTTTTAATGATATTAATCCCTTGCGTGCTACAAATTCGTTCGACATGGTTATAGACGATTGCTACCCTCCCATGTGTTAAGAGAGATCGCAATATTACTGATAGTAAATATTTTATTTTTCATGTTTTCTTGCTTCACATTCCACAAGAAAACCGATGCAAAGTTGCACCGGTTTATAATAAACCGGTGCAACAACCTATATACCCGTTACATCAGTAGTCTTGTTGCGCGAATTGCCCATGATCCAGTAGATGGCGTGGCGACCAATCTTACTTTGTTGGAACTTATATCAACTCTCAATACAAGTGGATTTGTGTCACCGGTATCAAGTGTCGATGTTTCTGTGAATGCCACGATATCTCCAGTATTTTCCCATGCTGCGACAACTTCACTTGTTCTGTGGTTTGTTCCGTTACGAACATTTACAAACCATTTTGCAGCATATCCATCACCGTCAGCGAACGAATCAACGACGGTTTCTGAAGAAATACTTGTTGTTTCAAGTGTAATAATCGATGCGGGAACGCTACCACCGGTGTTGATAATCAACTCGTGTGCTGTGACAGAGTGGTCAACATAGATTGATCCGGTCACAGATACACTGCCCGTGAATTGATGACTGTCGGAAATAAATTGACCGAATCTGTTACTACCGGACGAATATACAATCGAGCTGGTTACGGTTGTAACGTGCAAGTTCGTAACCTTGATGACAGATGCTGTCAATTGAGTTACAGTATAATTTGAAGTTGTTACCAAGGCACCGGCGGTTGAAGCGTATGAAGCAGAACCTGCGAGTGAGGTTGCAGCATCGGTGATGATATTCGTGATGCGCGTCGAGAACGAGCCGGAGTCAGTCTTTAGATCTGTCACTCTTGTTGAGAATGAACCGGAATCTGTTTTTAGATCTGTAACGCGAGTTGAGAATGAAGCAGATGCTTGTTCTAGAGTCGTCGTGCGAGTTGAGAATGAGCCAGAATCAGTCTTTAGGTCTGTCACTCTTGTTGAGAATGAAGCAGATGCTTGTTCTAGAGTTGTTGCACGAGTAGAGAATGATCCCGAGTCAGTCTTCAAATCGGTAACACGTGTTGAGAATGATCCCGAGTCAGTCTTCAAATCGGTAACACGTGTTGAGAACGAGCTAGAATCGTTTGTGATTCTTGTCGAGAAGGACGCGGACGCATCTTCGAGTGTCGTGGTACGAGTAGAGAAAGAACCGGAATCGGTCTTCAAGTCGGTAATACGTGTGGAGAATGAACCGGAATCTGTTTTTAGATTCGTGATACGTGTGGAGAATGATCCAGAGTCGGTCTTTAGGTCCGTGACACGTGTCGAGAATGAACTTGAATCATCCGTAATTCTCGTCGAGAACGAACCAGAATCAGTTTTTAGATCTGTAACACGAGTCGAGAAAGAACCAGAGTCAGTCTTCAAGCCAGTGACACGTGTTGAGAACGAAGCAGAAGCGTCTTCAAGAGTTGTTGTACGAGTTGAGAACGAACCGGACGCATCTTCTAGTGTTGTAACTCTGGTAGAGAACGAGCCAGAGTCGGTCTTTAGATCGGTAACACGTGTAGAGAACGAACCGGAATCTGTTTTTAGATCGGTGACACGAGTCGAGAAAGAACCAGAGTCGGTCTTTAGATCGGTAACACGTGTAGAGAACGAACCGGAATCTGTTTTTAGATCGGTGACACGAGTAGAAAACGAACCAGAATCAACTTGCAATGCGGAGACCGACGCGGAAGTTTCCGAACCAAGCGATGCGCTGTTGAATACTGCTGTTGAAATATAAGATGCAGTTGCTGCCAATGTAGCAGCGGGCGAATTTAGTGCAAAAGATGCAGTCACTGCATTACTTGCGGTAATAGCATAGCTTGCAGTTAGATACGCCAATGAAGGTGAATACACGCTTCCTGTTAAAATAAGGTCACCAGAAATATTTCCAGCTCCCTTGACAATCAATCCGTTTCTGATGATAAGTTCGTTACTCATGTTTTTTTATGTTTTCTAAGTTATGGGTTGTGTTAATAAATATATCTATCTTGTATAAAAAACCTTTTTTTAAATAATAAATCGCAAAATCTTTATAGTCCAACTACCTGTGAGTGGATTAGCGATCAAATTCACGTTTCCACCCGAAATGTTGACGGACAAGAATCCTGCAACTGTACCTAAAGCGTTTGTAGTATATTCCGCGTATGATGATTCCGCCGTTGTCGGATTCCATATACACATTACTTCACTTGTTTTAAAATTAGTACCGTCGTTTATAGATAGTGTCCATTTGGCACTATTTCCTATAGAACCGGTAAAATAATCAATAACTCTATAAGACGACACGCTACTGGCCAACTTGGCATCCATATATGCGGTCGTACCGTCTCGAACAATCAATCTGTTCAAAGTTGCCGCCGACGATGATATACTACCTGTTATTACCGCGTCAGCGTTAACAATAAGGCCATTTTGTACAATAAACGGATTGTTCATTCCATAGTTATTACTCATACCATCATCCTTATAAGTTTCATAACCCAGCTACCAGTGGCAGGTATCGCTTTTAGATAAATATTACTTCCGGATGCATAAACATCAAAATTCACAGGTACGCTACCAATTTCGTTAAATTGGTTGCTATAATAAGTTGCAGTTGTATTGTTCCAGCTTGCCACGATTTTATTTGCTCTTGAGTTTGTTCCGCCCTCTATAAATACAAACCATTTTACTGAATTTCCATTATTTATAGGAATAATGTCAATATTTTGAGACGCCGTAACATTTGAAGACAAATTGGTGCTCATTGACCCTGTAACTCCTCCACCAATAAGATTTAACGATGGGATCGAAATGGATCCGCCAGTTTTAAATTGGGACGCTGTTGCGGCCAATTCAATGCTTCTTACCGTATCTACAAAATCTACATGATCTGCTTTATCTACAAACAGTGTTTTCTTGTTTGCCGTATTATTTACTGGCTTTGGATTGGGAGGTATGTTCATACAATCGTGTGCATTAGTTTAATTGTCCAAACACCACTTCTAGGAGTGGCGACTAAATTTACAAATCCGCCAACTATGGTAGCAGATAAAGTAACGGGTACACTTCCTATTTCAGAAACTTCCGTTACATAATAATTTATTGTAGTAGTACTCCAGCTGGCAACAACTTCGTTTGTCTTATAACTAGTACCATTATTTATAGAAACTAGCCACATAGCAGCATTTCCTGTGTTAACGTCTATAACGTCAATAGGTTGTTGAAAATACACAGTTGTAGCCAAATTTGTACCTAGCGATGCTTTGGTTATTCCGCCAGTAAGATCCATTGTACCCACTGTTACAGGAACCGTTGTATATAAAAAACTAGCAGTCGCTGCATACGAAGCGGTTATAGCAAAAACGGCATATGCAGCTTCGTCGGCTCTGTTTGCATATTGAACAAGACTAGGAAAACCTGATGTTTTCTTGTTGTATATTTCTTCCGCCTTTCTTCTTGCGGAATTGGCGCTGGCCTTTGATCCATTACCCCCCTGCATCACAGAGAACTTATTATATGCATTTTTTGATGTAAACGTGGCCATAGCGTATAAATATGTATATATTATATAATCATTCGAATGAGTTTAACTGTCCATGTACCACTCAATGGATTGGCCACTAGACTTACAACTCCTCCGACGTTATTTGCAGTTATGACCACCGGCACATTGCCGATTGTAGAAACTTCAGTTACATAAAAATTGATGACTGTATCGTCCCAAGTCGCCGCAACTTCGTTCGTTTTGAAATTGGTCCCATCATTCACAGAAACAAGCCATAGCGCCGCATTTCCTGCGGTTATTCCAAATGAATCCACAGCTTGATATCCCGTTACATCTGTGATCAAGTTTGTACCAAACGATCCAGTTGCCGGTCCACCCGCTCCACCGGTTAGTCCCATTGTGCCAACAGTTAAAGAACCGCTGTCTAGATATACGTGACTTGCGGTGGCGGCAAATGAAGCACTTGCACCGAAGACAGCGAATGAAGCTTCGGTTGCGCGATTTGCATATTGAACCATTGTCGGAAACCCAGCAGCTTTCTTTGCGAATATATCCTCGGCTTTTTTCTTTAAGCCGTCTGCATCCAAGTTTTGAATATCAATAATATTTTCGGTATCAAATATAATTTTTCTTGGAGTAAATGCTTTTTCAACTGTAGACTTATAATTCTCAAATTTATCCGGTAATAGATATGCATATACCATTAAACTAAAAGTACTTTTTACAACACGGTCACTATCAGCAGCAACTTCTGTTTCAAAATTATAATCACTGATACTTGTTCTAAACTTATATCTGTTTTTATCTCCCCAATAATCTTCGGTTGAGAAATTTACAGATTCTATTATTTCATTTCCTTGTTCAACCAGCTCTGTCCAAACAATAAATTCGTAGTTGATAATAACATGGTCAGGCATTGCTACAGAATAAATTTCCTTAGTCTTGCTAAATCCAGTTAGCATTGAAAACTTGTCGTATTTATTTTTTTCTGAAAATTGTTTTACAGCTGGATATTGCAAATAACGATTAAGTGTTTGCAATTGATCGTTTCTTTGCATTGTACTTCTTCTGAATGCAATTACGGGACATTGCACTTTACCGTTTTTGTCTCTTAGATATCCATCTTTTTGTATGGCTTTCCATCTTTCTGGAGAAGCATAATTGATTGGAACTTTAACTTGACGACCAGCGTCAACAATGGTTGGGTTGATTACAGTATCAAGATAAGTTAATATAGTGCTATCTATATCAATCAAAGTCACAGAAAAGTTTTTTTGCTTATCTGTATCTCTTCGCATGTTAAATGCACGACTCTTTACTGCTGCCGGTCCAACTCTTTCGACCGTGTCTGGTTTTTTCAAGCCAGACATTTCAGGTCCAAAGTTAATTGGATTAGAAGGTTTGTTTGCTATTGGTTTAACTGGATTTCCGCGCCATGCCATAAATTTAAATTAGTTGTTTCTCTCTAGAATGTTTAATGAAGTTATTTTTGTATAGTGAGCGTTGCAAATTATACTGTGGTTCTTGTCACTCTGACCTCCCAGTAGCTGCTCAGATATAACCGAGTTAATTTCATAATAACGGTCGTTGAAGAATACGATGTCACCAATTTCTGGATAAAAT
>Ga0114966_10000279_pt1 | contig 49486 bp, 47 predicted proteins | sample M_130207_XF_Meta_FD_87029 | JGI IMG/M metagenome (GOLD analysis project Ga0114966, IMG submission 87029) | Freshwater microbial communities from Lake Montjoie, Canada to study carbon cycling - M_130207_XF_MetaG | ecosystem: Environmental > Aquatic > Freshwater > Lake | place: Lake Montjoie... | reverse complement strand
GCTCAACGCCAGTTGGGAACTCGATCTTTGGGGCCGTCTAGCTGATGACCGGCGCTCGTTCAAAGCGGCTGCCGATGCCAGCACTGCGGACTATCACGCCGCCCGTCTCTCACTTGCCGCAACAACAGTACAAACCACCGTCTCATTGACGGAGGCCGAAAATTTGCTCGCACTGGCTCAAAGCAATGTCGCCACACGCAAAGTACAGCTTGGCATCCTAGAGCGGCAGCTCGACCGTGGCATTGACCCGGAGCGCGCTGCACTAGACGTCAGTCTCAGCCGTGCAGATCTCGCCCGTGCGGAAGCCACCATCGAACAGCGCCGCGCCACGGCGGATCAAACTCGGCGCACCTTGGAAACCTTGCTCGGCGGCTATCCCGCTGGCACTGAACATGGGCTCGGAAGCTTGCCAGCGATCAGACGCGGTATTCCTGCGGGTTTGCCCGCTGAAATGCTGTTGCGACGTCCAGATCTGCGTGCGTCGGAACGCCGCCTTGCCTCTGCCCTCGCGAATGAAAGTGAAGCCAAAAAAAGCTTCCTACCAACTCTCCGCCTTACCGGTTCAGAGGGCCGCACTTCACAGCAGATCGAGCGCTTGCTGTATCCGCAAACGGCTCTTTGGAGCGTCGCCAGTCAGGTGGGGCAGACGATCTTCCAAGGCGGTCGCTTGGTGGCGGGAGTGCGTAGCGCGCACGCCACTTATGACGCGGCACTCCAAACCTATGCCAGCAGCATTCTTACCGCCTTCCGTGAGGTCGAAACCGCACTCGCCGCCGAGCAGTTTCTGCTGCAACAGGAGTCTGCACTTGAACAAGCCGCTGCAGAAGCTGAGCGGGCAGAAAAACTTGCCCTCAGCCAGTATGAGAAAGGTTTGAGCGAAGTATTAACGCTGCTCGACACACGCCAGCGTGCCTTCGACGCACGTAGTACGCTGACCAGCGTCAAAGCTCAGCGCCTGCGCAACCGCGTTGCCATCTATCTGGCACTCGGCGGCGAGTTTTAGCGCTGCTGATTCAAATAAATCGTGGTTCCAGGCGGTGTTTTGCGGAACCGGTTGAACATGGAATCGAAACTAGAGGATTTGGGACCCTGCACGATGGCTCTGCGCACGGTGAGTTGCCTTGATGACACATTTTCTGCCACTTTTGGGGTGGCACTTGTTTTGGCTTTCAACGCAGGCGCATCCACGACCTCGTCCACTCCCAACGGGATTTCGGATTCATTCGCCGCAAGAGCGCTCTCACCAACTATCTCGACCGGCGTCCCCGTCGGCGTCTCTTTGAAAAAGATAGCGGCCATCTTGGTGGGCAGGCGAATGCAACCGTGGGAAGCCGGATAACCAGGCAGGTATCCCTCGTGCATACCAATGCCACCCACAATCCGCATGAAGTAGCGCATGCTGGCACCAATAAACTTCGTGCCTTTCGGTAGCGGATCGGTGCGGGTATCCACATCTTCCAGCACCAGGTTCCCGTCTTTATCCGCATAGGCACCAAAGAGCGAGGAACGATGCTCCAGATCCTTCTCCATAATGTGATAGTTACCAGTGACGGTGCCAGTGGTCTCACGTCCTGATGAAATCGGCGAGACTCCAACGAGTTGACCACCTTTGTAATACTGCACCCGCTGGGTGGTAAGATTGATGACAATCTTCGGCTTACCAGTGACACCATCTCCCTTCCACCACGCACGACTGCTGAGGGGATTGTTCACGGTGGTTTTTTTGGGACCTGAACAACTGACGCTGATCAAAGACAACCCCAAGAGCACAAAAAGTCTCCAGTGAACCGTCATTTGAGTCAGATCATTCATACGATGGGTCACTGCATACTGCATGCCATTGTTCCAGGGTAATCAAATTCACGCATACGTCACTGGCGTGCCGGTACTGTTGGCGAGCGCCTTGAATCGCTTGGTCACCTCCAGAGTGAGCTTGCCCGGTGCGCCATCGCCGATAGGACGGCGATCATACTGCACGGCGGGGATGACTTCAGCAGCAGTGCCGGTGAGGAAACATTCGTCGGCGGTGTAAACGTCGAAACGAGTCATGACGGCCTCAATGCAGGGTTTACCCATTTCCGCGAGAATTTCCATCACAGCACGGCGTGTGATGCCGTCGAGGGCACCTGACGAGATCGGTGGTGTGGTGACTTTGCCATTCTTGACGATGAAAACATTGTCGCCGGTGCATTCGGAGACGAAACCTTGGTCGTTGAGCATAATGCCCTCGTCACAGCCGGCCTGAAGACACTCGATCTTAGCCATGATATTGTTTAGGTAGTTCAGGCTCTTCACTTGTGGGCTCAGCGCGGCGGAATTGGGCCTGCGCGTGCCACAAGTGATTAGATTCAGTCCTTTCTCATAACGCTCCTCCGGATACAGCGTGATGCTGCTGGCGATGATGAACACGCTGGCCTTTGGGCATTGATACGGATTCAAACCGAGCGAGCCGACGCCACGCGTGATAACGAGGCGGATGTAGCCGTCGCGCAAATTGTTCGCAGCGACAGTGTCGAGCGTGGCTTTTTCCATTTCTTCAAACGAGATCGGCACAGTCAGGCAGATCGCACGTGCGCAGTCATAGAGACGGTGCAAATGCTCGGTAAGGCGGAACACGCGACCATTGTAGATGCGAATACCTTCAAACACGCCATCTCCATAGAGCAGGCCGTGGTCGAAGACGGAGATCTTCGCCTCGGATTCAGGGACGAGCTTGCCATCAAGGTAGATGAGGAGTTTTGCGGACATGGGTTGCGTAGAAACCACAGTCGGGCGGGTTTTGCAAGCGCTGGCAATATGCTTGCACCAGACCAATTCAAGCCCACAATGCGCGCCCTTAACAGAACTCAGAATACCCACGACCATGGCCGACATCCAAACCAGCGCTGCAGACAAAAAAGAGAAGGAATTCTTCACCCACGTCCCCCAAGAAGCCCCGGGCTTCTTCCTCAAGGGTTGCCACCAGTATGACTGGGGCCTCAAGAACCGCCTCAGCAGGATCTTCAACCCCAACGATGGCCGCACCGTCATGCTCGCCTTTGACCACGGCTATTTCCAAGGCCCAACGACCGGCCTGGAGCGTGTGGACCAGACGATCCTGCCTCTCGCCCCGTATGCTGACTGCCTCATGCTCACCCGTGGCATACAGCGTTCCGTGATTCCGGCTTCCACCACCAAGGCCATTGCCCTGCGTGCATCCGGCGGCACATCGATGATCAGCCCGATGGAAGAATGGGAAGGCGAAATCGACGGCAAGAAGGCCAAGTTTGGCCGTCCCGGCTTTGAACCGCTCTCCAACGAAAGCACCGCCCTCAACATCGAGGAAGCCATCCGTCTGAACGCCAGCGTGCTCGCCGTGCAGGTCTTCATCGGCAGCGCCTATGAGCGCCAGAGCCTGAAAAACCTCACCGATCTGGTCGATGCAGCATCACGCTATGGCATCGCCGTCATGGGTGTGACCGCCGTGGGCCGTGCCATGGCTCGCACGCCGCAGTATTTCCGTCTAGCCACCCGTATCATGGCGGAACTCGGTGCAAACGTCGTGAAGTGCTACTACACCGACACCGAATTCGACACCGTCACGAGCTGCTGCCCTGTGCCAATCGTCATAGCCGGTGGCAAGAAACTGCCGGAACTCGACGCCCTCCAGATGTGCGCCAACGCCATCGCTCAGGGAGCCAGCGGCGTCGATATGGGCCGTAACATCTTCCAGTCTGACGCCCCCATCGCCATGATGCAGGCCGTCCAAGGCGTCGTCCACGGCGGCCTCACCGCTGAGCAGGGCTTCGCCAAATACAACGACCTCAAGGCTTCTGGCGTGAAGTAATTCCTCCTGGCTCCACTTCCCTCTCAAACTCCGATTGTCGCAAGGCGGTCGGAGTTTTTGCTTTCTTCGCCCGGTGAACCGGTGCTAAAACGCTCTACACTCAGCGCCTTAAACCAAATGACTAATTGGACAAACCGTCTGAAACGATGGCATTCACGCCATTTCGCCGACAACGGATCGGCTCTTCATCTTGGCCCCTCAACGTCCCCGTCCGAGCTCCACGGATTCAAGGAACGAACCCAGTTCGAATGGCCGGCTGAATTCCTCGAACTTTACACCAAGCATGACGGAGTTGGGGTGAAAGCCCCGCCTGATGACGAAGTGACATGGAGCTTTGTGCCCACGAACGAGATTGCCAAATTCGGCGATTCAATCCGCGATTGGTTCTCTGCGACCCATCCTGAAATCGCCAAAGCCTTCTTTCCATTCCTCGATTGGGGTTCCGGTGACGCCGTTGGCTACATTCGTCTGGAGGATGTGTTGAAACATCCTGTGAAAGGAATCGGTCCGGGAACGCTTTTTGAATTCGAACATGAATGCTACGAATTTGATTCATCCCAGCATTGGACTGACTTTTTGCAGCCAGCCTATGAGTCGATCGAGCACTTCTTGAAATGACTCCTTCCATGCGAACAGAACTGGCCGCGAACTCGCCCGCAATCATCGCAAGTAAGATAGGTCTCCTTCAAATTCGCTTTCGTCTTTTCGCAAACCCATGCAAAGACCGCACACCCTGATGAAAAACCCTGTCTCCTTCCTGCGCTCCGTCGCACTGCTCGAAGCCATCTCGTATTTGATACTCCTTTTCATCGCCATGCCGCTCAAATATGCGCTGGGCATGCCCATGGCGGTCAAAATCGCCGGATCGGTGCATGGCGGCTTCTTCGTGGTGTTCTGTTTCGCGCTGTGGCGCGTGCTGATGCAGACGAACTGGCCGTTCAGTCGTGCGGTGCTCGTGTTCATCGCCTCGCTGCTGCCTTTCGTGCCTTTCTTTATCGACCGCCGCATGCGTGCATGGGCGGCGGAATCCAATCAGACTCCGGCGTGAAGAAAGTCGTCATCCATTCCGATGGTGGCTGCCACGGCAACCCCGGCCCCGGCGGCTGGGCCGTCGTGCTGGCTTACGGTAAACACATTCGTGAGCTTAAAGGCGGCGTCCCTGCCACTACGAATAACCGCATGGAGTTGCAGGCTGCCATCGAAGCACTGCATATCCTCAAAGAACCCTGCGAGATCGACTTTCACACCGACTCGCAATACGTTCGCCAAGGCATCAGCCAATGGATCGCTGGTTGGAAACGCAACGGCTGGCGCACCAGTGCGAAACAACCCGTCAAAAACGCCGATCTCTGGCGCGAACTCGACGCCGCCACCGCGCACCACAAAATTCACTGGCACTGGGTCAAGGGTCACGCCGGTCACACCGACAACGAACGCTGCGACGAACTCGCCAACGAAGCCATCGCCGCCGTTAAAGCCAGTCACACACCGCAGCAACTCGCCGCGCTTCTTGAGGTGTTCAAAGCGTCGCCTGAGATCACATTGATCTAAAAGTCTTTTGTGCAGACAGGAACTTGAAAACTGATCGAACTAGTCATCCTCACGCATCAACCACGTGCAAGGCAACCGTAGCCATTGCATCGTGCATGATCTGACTGGTGAGTCCTGAGATGCTATGACGCCCACTTGGCTTGACGGGAACAACCTCATCACGCATAGCGATGTCCCATTCCAAATGAAGGTATTCGGCGATCACATTGGCGAGACTAAGCTGGAAAAAATGCCCGACAGCAGCCCACACGACAGCGATGTGGCCGTTACACTCCCCCTGCTCCACCGCCTCGCGCAGACGGCCCAAAACGCCCTGATAGCGAGCATGCCGCGTAGATTTGAGTAGGACCGCACCCGCCCGGACGCTGCGTGCAGCAGCCACCGGTGAAAGCAGCGCCGTCAAACGGGTATCGGCAGCTATAAGACCCGCCACGTCACCCGCATGCGCCGCATGCCATGCCGTTTTGAGCGCAGGGCCGATCTCGTCACGCAGCCGACCTTCAGCAAACACGCTCCATGCGGCAGCAACCGGTTGCCCATCGATTTCGACAAGTAACACCTCCATCCGCGCCCGCACGCTGCCCAGCAGCCACTTCACCCAGTCGAGTCCACGAGCCCATTCCTCGATGATTTGTTCATCTGCCGAGTTGTCATGCGGCGGAGGCAGTAAAGTGATCGAGGGCAGTAGATGAAGTTTCATCACGACAACAAAAAGCGCCCCAGCATGGGGCGGCGGACTTCAAACCTTCGTTGCAGAAACAAATTCATGGCACGAACTATGCCTCCCGCGCTCGAACGTGCGAACAGAATACTTTTCATGCCTACAGCCTCCCCGCTTGACACCCACAAGCCTTACTACGCCTGCCAGCGCTGCGGCAACTGCTGTCGTTGGCCGGGCGATGTGCGCGTGACGGACGATGAGATCACGCGCATCGCCAAGTTTTTGGACAAACCGCGCAGTGAGTTCATCGAGCAATACACACGGCTGAACGCCAACCGGACTGGCCTGAGCATCATCGACAAACCAAATGGCGAATGCCTGTTCCTCGAAGGTTTAAACGTCTGCCGCATACAAACGGTAAAGCCAGCGCAGTGTGAGGGATTTCCGAATGCGTGGAGCTTCCCCGGCTGGCGTGAGAAATGCGAAGCGGTGGAGGTTCCTAGCACCGAGGCTCAGGCCTGAGTTATGAATTTACGGCAGCGGCCTGTTCAAAGACAACGGTCTTCGTGTAAGCGTAGGGTTTGCAGAGCACGACCTTGTTCACCTCAGTGCGAATGACGGCAAATTTGTGGTAGTCCTCTGTCTCGCAGTACTTGCGGTAGTAAGCTTGCGCCTTACCCGCCATCTGGTCCCAGTAGCGCTTCGCGGCATCACCTTCGATGAGCCGCGTGTAACCGGAGAGATACACGATGGTTTCCATCGAGGGCGAGGCAAACATCCATTCCGCTTGCGGATTACCACGCAGAATGGCGGCCTTTTGCGAGGTCGGGGCGGTGATCGAAACGACCTCCTCCAGATCACTCGTAACCTGAGTGGTCATCCAAGCAGAATGCGGATGTCCGCTGACATCCGAGGTGGCCAGCACGGCATTTCGGCACTTTGCCACCAATTGCGCCGCTGTTCGCGAAAGCTCATTGTCGATTTTCATGCTTTAACTAACGCCACACCCGCCGTGTCGGCTCCGCGTGCCTTGCCAGTCTATGCGCCATTCTTGGAGCCATCAGGATGCACTTCGCTGGACAAGCGACGCATCCCATGACATCTCACCGCGATGAAGCAGCAAACCATCGTTACCCTCGACCTCGAAGGCGTTCTTGTGCCTGAAATCTGGATCGCCTTTGCGGAAAAGACCGGCATTGCCGAACTGCGCCGCACCACACGGGATGAGCCGGACTACGACGTGCTTATGCAGGGCCGCCTGAAGATTCTCGATGAGCACGGACTCAAGCTGCCAGACATCCAGCAGGTCATCGGCACACTTTCGCCGATGGAAGGCGCTAAAGCGTTTCTCGATGAATTGCGTTCCATCACGCAGGTCATCATCCTGAGTGATACGTTTGCCGAATTCGCTCAGCCCCTGATGCGCCAACTCGCGTGGCCGACGATTTTCTGCCACCAACTCGAAATCGCTGCCGACGGCCGCATCGTGAACTACAAACTGCGGCAGCCGAATCAGAAGCAGAAGTCCGTGGCGGCCTTCAAAGCGCTCAACTACCGCGTCATCGCCGCCGGTGACTCGTTTAACGATACAACGATGCTCGGTGAGGCAGACGTGGGGTTCTTTTTCCATGCTCCAGCGAGCATTCAGGCGCAGTTCCCGCACTTCCAGGCCTTCGATGCCTATCCTGATCTGCTGAAGGCGATTCGTGCTGCGCTTTGAAGCGCCGTTGCCAGCAGGCGCATTTGCATACAGAATGCGCGCTCATTTCCCGCCGCGCATGCCCCAGCTTCATCTTCAGCCCGACTTCGCCACCTTCCAATCGCTCGCGCAGAAGGGTAATCTCGTGCCGGTGATGGCGGAACTCGCCGCCGACTACGAAACACCACTCTCGGCTTTCCAAAAGATCCACGATGGCCGCTGCGGCTTCCTGCTGGAGTCTGCCGAGCTCACGCAGCACTCGGGGCGCTACTCGCTGCTGGGCAGCTCGCCTCGCATCATCTTCACCGCACGTGGTCGCGAGATCGAAATCGAGGAGCGTGGCAAAAAGCGCAGCTTCACCACCACCGGCGACCCACTGACAGAATTGCAGGCGCTAATGCAGCCGTTTCGTCCACTCGAAGCGCAGCCGCTGCCGGTGTTTCACGGCGGTGCGGTCGGCTACCTGGCCTATGACATGGTGCGCTTCTTTGAACCAACACTGCCTGCACCAAAGAATGATGAACTCGGCCTGCCGGACATGGTGTTCATGGTCACGGACACGGTGCTGGTATTTGATCATCGAACCCGCAAGCTATCCATCGTCGCCAACGTCCACACCGATGAGCATCCAGCGCTGGAAGCGGCCTATGAATGGGCGCGCGAGCAAATTGCGGGTGTGATTGCAAAATTGGAAAAGCCCCTGGCCGCCAAACCCCTGCAAACCTTCGCCCCGAAAGGTAGCTACCAGTTGCCAGCGCCCATGAGCAACACCACGCAGGCAGAATACGAGGCGATGGTCCTCAAGATGAAGGAGTACATCGGCGCAGGTGACATTTTCCAAGGCGTGCCGTCGCAGCGCTTTGAAACCGACTACAGCGGCACCACGCTGGACCTGTTCCGGGCGCTGCGGCATGTGAATCCCAGCCCGTACATGTTCTGCCTCGACTTCCCGCAGGGCTTCGCGCTCGTCGGCAGCTCGCCGGAGGTGCACGTGAAGTGTATGAATGGTCGGATCGACATTCGCCCCATCGCCGGGACGCGCTGGAGAGGTAAAACAACCGAGGAGGACGACGCGCTGGCCCAGGAACTGCTCACCGACCCCAAAGAACGCGCTGAGCACATCATGCTCGTCGATCTCGCACGCAATGATGTCGGACGTGTGGCCGACTTTGGAACCGTGCATGTCAGCGATCTGATGATTATCGAGCGCTACTCCCATGTCATGCATATCGTCTCGAACGTGGATGGCCGTCTGCGTGCCGACAAGACAGCTTACGATGTGATGCGCGCCACCTTCCCTGCTGGCACTGTGAGTGGATCGCCGAAAGTGCGCGCTATGGAGATCATCAATGAGTGCGAGAAGAGCAAGCGCTGCGCCTATGCAGGTGCGGTGGGCTATTTCGGCTTCGATGGGAATCTCGACTCCTGCATCGCACTGCGCACCTGCGTCGTCAAAGATGGCAAGGCGTATGTGCAAGCTGGTGCCGGTGTCGTGGCCGATTCAATACCTGCATCTGAATACCAAGAGACGGTCAACAAGGCGACAGGGATGCTGCGTGCGATTCAATGGGCGCGCCAACTCGGTGCAGATTGATCCGAGGTTCGCTTGTTGCTCACACACTAATCACATACTTGCTCACATTGATTCAACGCACTGTCATAGAAACGAAGAACCCTCCGGCATGCGTAGCCGGAGGGTTCCGTAGCGATCCAGCAACCAACAACGATGGAGGACCGATTGGCACGAAATGCGGAGCTGAGGAAGCTTGCAAATGTGGCCTGCGAGTTACCTCACAGACGCGGCCATGTTAAAAAGTTTTGCTGCCCGCGTCAACCCACCCCCCATTCTTTTGCAAAAAGAAACCACTGAGTCGCAAATTTGAGAGTTAAATTCACCCAATTCTTCTCAAACTTTTAGCAAAACGACCCTTGACACCCTTTGCGCATTTCGAAGCCGACCATCAGCCCTACCACTAATCCTCTGAACAGTATCCACAATGCCCTCCTCTCGCCAACTAGGTCAACTCCTCCTCATGGGGGTTCCAGGACTCGAACTCTCTCCTGAAACCGCTGCTCGACTGAAAAAACTGCAGCCTGGCGGATTCATCTTGTTCGGTCGCAACATTCAGACACCACAACAACTCCGCAAACTCATCGACGATTTGCGCGACATCTCGGACATCGAGCCATTCATCACGATTGATCAGGAAGGTGGTCGTGTTTCTCGACTTCGACTCATCGGTGAAGAACCGCCAAACGCACAAGCACTACGCGACAAAGGCGATCCTGCGCTGATTAAGCAACATGGCGGACTCACCGGCCAAATCCTTCGCCATTTCGGCTTCAATCTCGACCTCTGCCCGGTATTGGACATCAGCTATGACGACGCAGCGGACAACTCTCTCAAAGGCCGCACTTATGGCAAAGACCCGCAGCAGGTGATCAATAACGCAGGTATATTCAACCGCGCGATGCGTGCGGAAGGCATCCTCTCCTGCGGCAAACACTTTCCCGGCTACGGCCCTGCTGAATGTGATCCACATGAATTCCTGCCCGTGATCACCAAGAGTCGCGAGGAGATGGAACGCAGTGAATTATTGCCCTACTCTGCTTTACTGCCTGAACTCGACAGCGTGATGACCTGCCACAGCAACTACACTGCGTATGATCCCGATCGTGGTCGCTGGCCCGCAAGTCTGTCTCATAACATCGTCACTAAGCTACTTCGACATCAGTATGGCTTTAATGGTCTCGCTATGACCGACGATCTCGACATGGGGGCCATCCTAAACGAAGTCACCTTCGAGCAGGCCATTCAAGAAGCCGTACGCGCTGGAAACGACCTCGTCATGATCTGTCACCGCGTCGAAATGGTCGAACTGGCCCGTCAACATCTCGAAGGCGTCGAAGATCCAGTGTTGCATGATGCACTCGTTCGCATCGACCAAACCAAGAAGCGACTGGTTACCCCGGACAAGTTCGATCTGGATCGCTTTACCGCCATCAATCGCGACATCTGGGATCTACGTGTCGCCACGCTCGGCGAAGAGGGCGCTAGAGATCTCAGTGTTGAAGACGGCAAACGCTCTCCCGTCGAACTGTATTAAACAGTTGTTACAAGCTCTTATCGATCAGCAGCGAAGCCGAGCGGCGCGGATTCGGATGAAAACCGTTCATCGTGGCTCGGATACGTTTGGCTCGATCCACACAAGCCTCGGCTTTCTGGAAATCACCAGATGCTTTGTAAACTGCCCCTAAATTGATAAAGGTCTGGGAGAGGTCGGCAGGATCCATCTGACCATCATTCAAATTCTGGCGAATGGCCAGTGCACGCTCATGCATGGCCTGCGCACGATCCACGTCCATGCTGCTATAGTAGAGCACTCCAAGGTTGTTGTAGACAGAGGCGACACGTGAGCTTTGCTCGCCATCAATACGCTGGAAGGTTTCGAGCGCCTCGCAATAGTAACGCTCCGCCTTGTCAAAGTGGCGGAGTTGCTTGAAGATCATGGCAAGGTTGTTTTTGATCGTGGCTACTTTGTCACTGTCAGCGAGACCATTGTCAGCGCTGATGTTGAGAGCCAGTTCATAGAACTCCGCTGCCTTGTCCATGCGCCCCCAGCGATCATATAAATGGGCGAGGAGGGAGTAAATACCGGTGAGCAAATCGGGGTCCTGTCTGCGCAGCTCTTGGGCACGGAAAAGCGCTTCACGGTAAAGGGATTCTGCCTTTCGAAAATCGCCCTCTTTCTGACGCAGATCAGCCAGAACACTGATTTGTTCCACCAAAGCACCAACACGGATCGGATCGTGATACGCAAGCCGCCTCGCCTCCTCGACGCTGCGGGAGGCGGAGGCAAGTTGGCGCTCCAGGGCAGTATCCACGATGGGTTAAAGGTTGGTCGTCGAGATCCTAAACCGAGTTGTTTCTAAGCTCGGCTAGCTGGCGTCGCGGTAGGATTGGGCGAGATTAACGATGGTGTTGCGCGCATGCGCCATCATATCGCGTGAGACGCCATTGTTCTCATACCAGTGTGTGTAGGCATGATTGTCGAACATGATGTCGAAATTGGTGATGAGGCGCTCAAAGACAGCAGCAATACCGGTGTGGTTGACAAGAGCCAGACCACTTGAAGCAAAGCCTTCAGGCGCAGTCTCAGCCACGCCGATTTTGACGCCGGTGGGCACGTAGCTGGCAAAGTTGAGGCTCTTACGAATGGCTGCCATGTTTTCCTCGACCTCCTTGGCTTTCACATCGCCACGGAAAAGAGCACACGCAGATAGATAAACACCGTTAGTCCAGTCGATGGCAGCTGTGAAGTTGTCCTGCGAGAACGTTTCACGTGCGATATCGGGGAAGTTGATGCGCACCTGCCCTTCCTGTCCTGGAGCCCGCATCGGAGCAAACGAGGCAGTGAGGAAGTGATTGCCGGGGAATGGCACCAGATTGGTAACAAACTCGCTCAGATCAGTATTGAGTTTACCAGGGAAGCGTAAGGACGCCGTCACCGAACTCATGATGAGGGCGATGATATGGTTGAGATCCATGTAGTTCGGGCTGCGGTGCAGCTTCGATTTTGCAATACGGAACAAAGCTTCGTTGTCGAGCAACACGGCGGCATCCGCATTGTCTAAAATTCTCTGAAGCGTGAGGATAGCGTTATATGGTTCGACAGCGGAATCAGAAATCAATGGCGATGGCGCGACGGAGAAGGTAAAGATTTTCTTCTTCGGGTAAGCCTGACGCAACCGCTCCAAAATCAGCGATCCAAGGCCAGAGCCGGAACCACCACCAATGGAGTGAGTCATAAGAAAACCCTGCAACGACTTGGTCTTTTCAACCGCCGCATCGATTACGTTCATGATCTGGTCGATGATGCGTTCACCTTCGACATTGTAACCGCGGGCCCAATTGTTCGCGGCACCAGGTATTTTACGGATGATGCAGCTTTCGTCAAAAAGCTGCGCCATATCGCCACCTTCAATACGGGCAATGACGCCGGGTTCAAGGTCGATGAGAACCGCTCGAGGGATGTATTTCCCGTCCCGTACCTTATGGAAGAAAATCTCCAGGTTGGTGTTCGCGGCAACGTTAGTGCTGCCATCTTTGGGCGTACCAGCCTCAGTCAGGCCATGCTCACGAAGCACTAGCCGCCAAAAACGGTCGGCGATTTGGTTGCCACACTGTCCTACATGAATGCTCAGAATCTCTCTCACGGGTTTTCCTCCAAACTGTTGTTTATCTGCTAATTTGATATATTATGCGCGACGACGATCCACAAGATCGCGGAGGCTCATGCCGCCACGGCTGTCATCCGAATTGGAGCTGCCACGTGGTATATCGACCGAACTGTCCTGCACCTTGGCTTTGGCACCGCTTTCCTCAGCAACCTGATAGCTCTGGATGAGCTCCTGAGCTGAGGCGCGCAGTGCATTAATCTGCTCTTCAGACATACCTTCATTGAGGTACCAGTTGGCGAATGCCTTGCGCTGCCATAGCTTGTCAAAGTTGTGACAGATACGGTCAAGAACGCGGGCGATCTCCGTGTTGTTGGCAAGCAGCACCATGCTCTTGCGGTGTGAGATGCCGGGCTGCTCGACGTAGCCGATCTTAAAGGCAGTGGGAATCCAATAGGTGAGCGGAAGTTGCTCACGCATGGCAGCGAGGGCGGCATCAGCTAGTGGCTTGTCGTCCATAATGCCGCGATAAAGCACAGCGGTGCTAAGGAAACGACCTTCCATTGGCGAACAGGCCGCGAATACAGAGCCATTGTCAAACAAACTACGGATCATATCCTCGACACCCATTTCCTCGAACTTACTGCGATCAGGGGGCGTGAGCGGAGCAAAGGCACACATGAGGAAGTGTAGCGAAGGCTGCGGCACGAGGTTGGTGAGCAACTCGCGCAGGCTGATTTCAACGGTAAGGAACCCGCTGAAACGCATGGAGGCAGTCAATCCAGCCAACGCCTCGGTGATGAGTAGGTTAAGGTCATCGACAGTCGGACTTTCGATGTTCCATTTGCGGTGAGCGAGTTCAAACAGTGCCTCGTTGTCAAAAATCAAGCAGGCGTCGGCGGAACGGCGCAGTGTGTTGAGCGTGAAGACCGTGTTGTAAGGCTCAGTGACAACTGAAGAAACCTGGGGAGAAGGCAGCACTGCGCAGCTCAAGACAGGAAATTCAGGATACTTCTCTTTAACAGATTCAATCAACAAAGCTCCGAAACCAGAGCCGGAGCCGCCACCCGTGGCATGCAGGACTAGGATACCTCCAACATTGTCACATTTATCAATCTCGGCATCTAGGCGCCCCATAACTTCCGGCAACACTTCGCGACCAGCACCAAGATAACCCACGGCAAAGTTGCCACCAGCGCCTTCGGCACGGCTGATAAGATTTCCAGGATTGAATAAAGAACCTGAGGTGGCTTTGATATTGTCGATCACACTAGGTTCGAGATCGATCATGATAGCACGTGGCACGTAGCTACCGGAGGATGACTCACCTAACTTGGAGAAGAAAGCGCTCCAGTTGCCTTTGGGTGTCTGGCCCTGGCCAGTCTGGCCGGTCTGGGGATCGATGCCGTGTTCCTGACAGATGGTTTTCCAGAAAGACGCTGCAATTTGATTGCCTGCCTGTCCGATTGAAATGACGATTGTATTGTTGACCTTCATCAGTCTCTCCTAGTTTTCACTTTTACTAATTTGATTTGTGCCGTTCGATGATTCGAATGGTGAACAACGTCCTGCTACGCCCGCCGATCCTTCATCCGGCATAAACCGGACTTCACTATCAAGGCGGCTTCGTTTGCAGCGCACATTTTCCACGAAGGTATTTTTACCTGTGAGTCCGCCGGGAGTCCAAGCAAATTCCGCCCTTTCGTGAGGATTCTCACGATTATCCTGGTGCGTAATCGAAATTTGAGCGGTGGTAATGATCACGGGTTTACTTTGCGTTTCTCTGGCAAAGGTGATGCGGTGGACAAAGCGGGCATCTGCCCCGTTCTGTTTTCGACGTGCCCCTGTTTCATACGGTCGATCTCCTCCTTTGAGGGAACGATTGCACGACGAATGGTTATAGGATCTGGATCAGACTGCTTCACCACTGGATTTAAAGTTGTGGGTGTGACAGCTTTCGGATCTACCGCAGCGGGCGAAGGCGTTGCGTTTACCGCTAAAACATCCACCGATTTTGCCATGGTAGGCTTCCCCACTTCAGTGCCTGGTGCCACCGGAGATGCGGAAGACTGCTGACTGAGAGGATTCTGCACAGCCACCGCGACCGCTGGGGAAAATTTAGGGGGAGTAATGGCGATTGGTGATTTTTGCGGTTGAGGGGCTGCCGTTTGATCCGAAACGGTTTTATTCTGAGCAACTGTAGCCACAGGCTCTTTCACGGCAGTTTTCTTTTCATCAACCTGTGGTGGTTTAACCTTGGAGTTTGAAGGCCCTTGTGCTGAAGAAGAAACAACAGCCACTTCTGGTTTTACTTCGCTATTACTTCCAATAAACATCCACGCACCAACACCAAGAATCACCGCAGCAGCGGCCGCCAGAGCCCCCCAAGGCATCCCTCGCTTCTGATCGAGCAAAGGATTGAAATCATGCGTCTTAATTCCGCGCTTGATTGGGGATATCTCATCACGAGCCAGATCATCTTGTTCTGAAGAATTTGTATTCCAGTCGTCTGCGAAATCAGAAACCGACCCCGCACTCTCCATCTCCTCTATCGCCACAACGTTGCCGCGCAGACGAGTTGCCAGATCAACCGTTGGTGCAGAAAGCAAACTATCGAATTTATCAATGAATTCAGCAGGGCTGGGTGTTTTGCCGGCTCGACGGGTCAATTCCATGCATTCACGTGCATAAGCTGCTGCCGCCTCAGGAACGGTTTCGGGAAACTGCGGAGTGCCACCACTTTGGCGCTCTCCTGTCAGTAGATAAACGGCAAGTGCAACGAAAGAGCGATACCGGAAATCACGATCCTGCAAATGATCCTCATTCAACTGCCCCTCAATGATATCCATGTCCACGAGGAGCGGCTCGTAAAGACTGCGCATCGTCATATGCGGACGTAACTTTACCACAAAAGAAGGCCAAGCATCAAGACGCTTCTGCATCAGGCGCTCAAGTTCACGCGCAAGCAACGGTCCGTTTTTCCCCACGCGAAGAAGAATGTTTGATGGATGCAAATCAACACGCTGCACACCGCATTCAACAGCCTGATCCAACCCCGCACGAATCTGACGCATAAGCACAATCACTTCGGCAGGATTCAGCGTAATGCGTTCCGCCATCAGGCGACTCAGGGCAAAACCGGGTTCGCGCTCTTCCGTCAAGAATGTCCAGTCAGGACTTTCCCATACACTTAGAGAGCGCAAAATATTAGGATGACGCTCAGGGTTGAACCGCCACATTTGCAGAGGCACAGCTTCATAGCGTGATTTTTCAACAATTCGTGACGGTGGCAAGAGATGCACGGTAACGGACTGATCAGCCTTTGTATTGATCGCAGGGATCGAGAATGGATATCGGCGGGTGTGATCTGCGTCCTCAACACGAAAGCGCGTCCCCAAAATGGTTTCAACCGGCACGTTTTCGAGGAGAAGTTCCTGAAGCTGTGACTGGGGTAGTAGAGATGCATTCACCACGAGGTGTTTGCGGAAATTTCGCGCTTTAATATTGCTGGAAAGGGCACTGAAAGCTTCACGCACATCATCCCTTAGTTTCTCAATCGAAGCCGGAGCGTTGGCAGGATCAGAGAGTGCGGCTCTAACAGCAGTACGCAGACTCATCGGCAGCTGAGTCAAAGCCGGGAACCGATCTGGATTTTCACCATTATAACTCTGCCCCGTAAGAAGAAGAAAAATCAACCTGCAGGCTTCCACCACCAGCCGAACACCACTCTGCGCTTCAGTTCCAGCATCTAACTGCGATAGGCCATAATCAAAAACGCGCAGTTGCAAGAAGGTGTCCTCCAGCGTCGTCACCAACACACGATCCAAATGCATGCGAGAGACCAACCGTTGGTAGCCCTTGAGTTGCAAAAGATCATCAAGTAGTTGGTAAACCAAAGCCAAAGCAGTCGCTGGAGCCACTGCTCCACGTCGCTTGGCATAAGCTTCGACAAATTCGCCATCGTTAAGGTTGCTCGTAAAATAGACCAACCCCTGATCTTCACCCACTTCCAAGATACGCATGAAAGCATGCCCGCGAATCTCTGAAGCTTGCCGCGCACGTTCAAAAGCGGAACGCTTCATCGCCGCATCCAGAGTATTTCCACCTCGAAGCACGTGCAGTTCTACCAAGCGCCGAATGCGGTTGTCAAAAGCAAGAAAAACAACTTCATCTTTGGAACGCACCAATTCCACCGGCGCGCCGCCGGTGCGATGCGCTACAGACAAGCTGCCAAATTGCTGGAGTTCCTCAATCATAACGAAATATAGGCTGTACTTTGTCAGGCCGCTTCAGGTTAAAGATTTCGTTCAGCGGCCTTAAATTCATATTCCAGATTCTAAGGGTTGTGGCTCAAAAATGCAAAATCTTTCTGAAGAATCTGGTAATTTTATTTTAACCCTTAGTTAACACTCTAATAAATGCCGTGTAATGCACTATATTTCTAGTTAATACGGCTGGAATGGCGAACGAGTCACTTTCAGCAACCATCAAATAAGTTGTATGCAGCGAGATGTGCCATCCAAGTTTAAGAATTATGTCATTTTTAACAAACGGAAAACTAAACACAGCATGCCTCACGACCTTGGAATGGTTGTCGATAGGTTTTTAGAATCACCTTCAGACGCAGCAATTAAGCCCAATCGTCGTTTTTCTTCTGCGTTCCATTGGAACCTTGAGTCATTTAGTGCCTCGCGCGCAGCGTTTTTGATTTCATCAGCATTAGCCGAGCCCGGATAAATCAATTCTTCCCACAATGCGATGACGTCCGCCTTCACCCGATCAAGGAGAAGTTTAGGAACACGCATGCGCACTTCGGCATCCTTCGGGGGATCCAGATGCAGCCACACCAGAAATTTCATGTATTGCGTGCTTTCAAATGGGAGTTCTTGGCTGTGTCCGGAGAGAACTATTTCATTGTCTCGCCAGGGATTGGATGTTGCGGCTGCCTGCTGGGATGCAAATTGCGCCATGTCAGAAGCCATCTTTTGAAGATGCTCCTTTCTCCATATCTCCATCTCGGCAGGCGTTTTATCAGGCTTCAAAGATGCTGGGAAAGTGGAACTAGGCACCGTGGAGCGTGATTCCGATGCTCTAAAGGTGTTTAGAACACGATATACATCCTCGGGTGGCAGCCAAATTAGCGTGAATGCCATTGCCAAGGCACCACAAATCCAACCCAGTACAAACCGCGCTGACTGTCCGGCCTTTGGGTAAGTCTGTATCTCTTTCGTCGGATTCTCAGATGGCAAAGCAGCATCAGGTGAGACACGCGGGGTATAAACAGGCTTCTCTTTAGCCGTTTCCGGTTTTTTTGTCTCCGTGGCGATCTTTTCCTGCAGTCGCGCACTTTTCATCGCTAAGTCCCACCAGCACGCAGGCAGCACTGCTTGAAATAATTCCCCTCCTTCAATACTCGTTGTCAGGCGCTCGGCCAATCTATCCAATACCTGCAATTCCTCCTTGCTCTGCCACAGCCACGGCGTCTTGGGTTTTCTTAGTCGAACATCCCAAAAATCACGTTCTTCCGCAGCAGCACTGCACACGACCCGACCTGCACCCAGCCAGCGTCTGGCATCTGCCAAGGCCTCTTGGTGCTCTTCACCCGCCAAAGGCAATGCGGCGTTGTAAAGCTGTTCGGCGCGTGAAAACCGCGTTACAGCCAGTGTAGCAGCTAGCGCCAACATCACTTCCACCGCACAAGCGTTTTTTGAAGCATGTGAGGCGACGATAGATTCGGCAAGCCTAGAAAGACGATGCGTCTCACCGCGAGCGGCCCATCGAGATGCCACCATACAAGTAACAGTGGCCTGTCCGCTACCCATTTCGATAATGAGGTCAGGAATACGCGCTAACTCCGCAAGTTGATCCTCATCATGATCAAATATCTCCGCGATAACCGGACTCGCTGCAGCAGCCCATTCAGGTTTCGAAAACGCCTGGCCGCAGAACGCATCGAAGTGCTCTGCAACCGCGACTTTGCTGGCAAAAGCATGCAGCAAATTGCCAGCTGATGCCTGCAATTCGATTGGCAACTCGGAGGCAATCAATAGTTCAATAGAAGACGTCTCGGCTACGGCACCTTGAGGCACTGCCAGCAAACTGCTGGCGCGCGTCCTCGCGGCAGTACTTGTAGCGCTAGTTCCCATTCAGAACGCTACCCATAGGACAGATCGCAGAGGATGCAACGTACGCCTTGAACCTAAATCAATTCCGTTAAGCGATGATCTCTTTTGCCACCGTGCCATACACGTCTGTGAGACGAAAATCACGGCCAGCGTAGCGGAAAGTCAGTTTTTCGTGATCTAAACCCATGAGTGCCAGCACAGTCGCGTGCCAGTCGTGGATGTGCATCTTGTTCATCACCGCCTCATAGCCGTAATCATCTGTCGCACCATAATTCATACCGCCTTTGACGCCGCCGCCGGCCATCCACATCGTGAAACCCTTGTTGTTGTGGTCGCGCCCATCATCGCCTTGAGAATGAGGTGTGCGGCCGAATTCACCACCCCAGATGATCAGCGTGTCTTTCAAGAGGCCGCGCTGTTTAATATCTGTCAGCAATCCGGCAATCGGCTTATCAATAGCACCTGTGTTGCGTTCTAAGGCTGCCTTTAAATTAAAATGCTGATCCCATGTGCCATGCGTGATCTCGATGAAACGCACCCCCGCCTCGACAAACTTGCGCGCCATCAGGCACTGCTTGCCGAATGTGTCCGTTTCCTGCTCGTCGATGCCATACAGCGCCTTCGTCGCCGCTGTTTCCTTGCTCAGATCCATCACCTTTGGCACCTCTGCCTGCATGCGGAAAGCTAGTTCGTAAGACTCGATCACACCTTCCACCTCGGCGCTCACACCACCACTCTGCTGCATACTAGATTTGTTCAAAGCCTGCACCAAATCGAGCTGCGTGCGTTGTTCCGACGTCGTATAACGTCCGTTCTTGATATTGGCCACAGTCGCTTGCTCACCGCCGCCGAAACGGCGCCCCGCCAAACCTCCACCAGGAGCGCCATTACCGCCGATCTTCGTTCCCTGATAAATCGCTGGTAAAAAGGCGCTGCCATAGGTGCGTGTCGCATTGCCCGGCGGATTCACCGTGATGAAGCCCGGCAGGTTTTCGTTCATCGTGCCGAGGCCATACAAGGCCCATGCGCCCAGCGACGGCCGCACGAACTGCGTCGTGCCGGTGTGAAGTTGTGAAAATGCCTGCGGATGTGCCGGCAGGTCGGTGGCCATCGAATTGAGGATGCACAGTTCATCCGCATGTTTGCCTAGATTTGGGAACAGCTCGGAAATCATCAGCCCACTTTTGCCACTGCGATTAAACTTCCAAAGCGGTGCCATCAACTTTGCAGTGCCGTAGCGCCCGGCCATCGAAGGAGCCCCCTTCCCCGCATCCGCGATCAGCTTTGGCTTGTAATCAAACGTGTCCACATGCGATGGCGCTCCCTGCATGCAGAGAAAGATCACATGCTTTGCACGCTGGGTGAAGTGCGGTGCCTTCGGTGCCAAAGGACTCGATGCGGCACCGGGGTTGGCCCGCAGTGCCTGCTGCTGAGCCAGAGCGGCGAACGCGAGATAACCGAAGCCGTTTGAGCCTGTTTTCAAAAACTCGCGACGTGAGAATGGAGACGTATTCATGGCGGTAGAGTGTGGGAGGTGTTTTAATTAAGGTAACGAAACTCGGCGCTGGCGATCAGACTCTGGCAAAAGGCGGACAAGGCAGCGAATTCGGTCTTCTCCTTCGCATCCTTGCTATTGCCGCCGTTCTTGGCGAGCTGCTGGGGAAAGCGCATCCAGAAATTGCTAATCGCTGCTTTTTCAGGAGCCGTGGGCTCACGACCGAAGGCCAACTGATAGGCATAGCCCAGACGCTCAGCAGATGTGCCCCGGTATTTGGCAATACGAGCCGCAAAAGCATCTGCAGCACCCTGCGCCGCCTGGTTATTCATCAAGTAGAGGCTTTGCGATGGCACATTCGTTGTGTCACGGTCACCATTGACCAAGCTTGCATCCGGGTAATCGAAGACTGCGAGCATTTCTGGAATCTGATCACGGATGATCGGGATGTAGATCGAACGGTAGGTATAGGGTTTGCTCGTCATCTCGCCACGGAAGACTGAAATCAGCCCCTGCCGACCTTCACCAGCACGCGCGACGGGAGATCCATCAATGGGATACAGGTTCAGCACGCCTCCCACCGCGAGCATTGCATCACGGATCGCTTCGGCTTCCAGGCGGCGCTGGTTCATGCGCCAATGATATTTATTGTCAGGATCGGCAGCAAAATTCGCGGCATCGTAACCAGATCCCATCTGATAAGCGCGGCTCATCATGATTTCACGAATCAGTTTTTTCACCGACCAGCCGTTTTCCATGAACGACACCGCCAGATGGTCCAGCAACTCGGGATGTGACGGCTTCTGGCCCATCGTGCCGAAATTGTCCGGCGTCGCTACGATGGCGCTGCCCATCAGCTTCAACCACACGCGATTCGCCATCACGCGTGCCGTGAGCGGATTGTCCTTGGAAGCGATGAAGTAGGCCAAATCAAGCCTGCCACTGCCGCTTTGCGGGCTAATGTTCAGTGGTTCGCCTTTCGCGCACAGCACTTCCACCAAACCACGTGGCACCACATCGCCCGGCTGTTTGATGTCACCACGGATGAGAATTGGGCTGTTGAGTGGAGTGGTGCGCTCCAGCACCCCCATCGCCAGCGTGCGAGGAGTGCCATCTTCATAAAAGAGATCAAGATCGGCTTTGACCTCCTCCGCACGATCTCGCGCGCCGCGAATGCGTAAAAAACTAGCCGCACCAGCTTTGTCGCGATCCTGCTGCCGCATGGCAAAAATCTCACGCTGGGCCTCGGCGGCAGCGGTTTGCGCCTTTTGATAGCTACCCTTGAGTTCCGACACTTCAGCAGGTGAAATTTTTGCCAAAGCGGAGGTTTGCGCTGCCGCGCGATCCAACTCGATCAATCCGGAGGGATTATTGTTTTGCAGCTGTTCATAGGTCCCGAAGAGCGTTTCACTGCTCAGGAAGATGCCTGCCAGCGCATAGTAATCGCGTTGCGTCACCGGATCGAATTTGTGATCATGACAGCGGGCACAGGCCAGCGTCAGCCCCAACATTGACTGCGACACCGCATCAATCTGCTCATCCACCAAATCCATGGAGAACTGGCGGCGGTCGCGCTGGTTGTGTCCTTTCGATCCAATCGCCAAAAAGCCCGTAGCCACGATCTTATCCGCCTGATCACGTTTGCCGTCGAACTTCAGTAGATCGCCAGCGATCTGCTCCTTCAGGAACTGATCATATGGCTTATCCTTCTTGAAGGACTCGATCACGTAATCGCGATAACGCCAAGCATGCGGGTAAAGCACGTTCGTTTCCTTGCCGCTGCTCTCTCCATAACGCGCCACATCCAGCCAGTGCCGCGCCCAGCGCTCGCCATAGCGCTCCGAGTCGAGATACATGTCGATCACCCGCTTCACCGCCTCTGGCGATTGATCAGCGACAAATGCTTTCACTTCATCCGGTGTCGGCGGCAGTCCCGTCAAATCAAACGCGATACGGCGGATCAGCGTTGGCCTATCCGCATCAAGCGCAGGATGCAAACCATTCGCCTCGATGCCCGCGAGAATGAACTTGTCGATGTCCGTCTTCGCCCAGCCTTCAGTCTTCACTGTCGGTGGTGTGTGCTTCACTGGCTTTTGGAAGGCCCAATGCTCACGCCCCTTGTCCATGTCGATCACGCGTTTGCCGCCGCTCGCGTTGACCACCTTGTTCTCACGAGGATCAGGCGCACCCATCTCGATCCACTTCTTGAAGTTCGCGATCACATCATCCGGCAGCTTCTGCTTCGGCGGCATCTGATTGTCCTCGTTCTTCCACGTCATCGCCTCATAGACGGTGCTTTGTGCGATGTTTCCCGGTGTCACACCCGGATGCCCGGATTCACCACCCAAAATCGTCGCCTGCTTCGTATCCAGGGTCAATCCTCCCTTCACCTTCTCCGATTCGCTGGAGTGGCACTTGTAGCATTGCTGCACCAGCACTGGCCGGATGTTCTTCTCGAAAAAGTTGAGTTGGTCTGCAGAAATGCCAGCGTGGGCGTTCTCGGCGGCATCCGCAGCGCGCATCAGCGCCGGGGTGAGGAGAATTAAAAATAGCGTTAGAGTCTTCATGGGAGGATTGAAGCAAGTTGATGCCTTCAACCCAGCCACCGTGCAAAGGTTGCATCCAATACGTTATTTTGTGAACGCTGATCCATTTTGCTTCACCGCAATACCTTGGAGTCCTCGACCCATTCGCGACTGACCTTAAGCAGGAATGTAAAGCCTAGTAGGCGGTGTTCCAAAATGACCCGCAATGATCCTGCCGGCGCTTAGGCTAAGTGTACAAAAAAGCGTCAGGCCTGTCGCCTGACGCTTCATCAAATCATGGTGCGAACGAACCGACGTTATTTCGGCAATCCGGGAACTGCAGGTGCAGCTGGCACAGCAGGAGCTGACGGAGTGACGGCTTCCTTGGCCTTCTTAGCAGCCTCTTCGATTGCTTTTGCAGCTTCAGCAGCTTTTGCAGCAGCAGCTTCTTTGAGCGCGCTGGCTTCCTTTTCAGCGGCAGCCTTTAGCTCGGCGGCTTTCTTTTCAGTAGCTACTTTGACGGCTTCCAATTCGGATGCGACCACTGTGGCATTGGATTTTGCGGCCTGTTCGACGGCCTCCATCGCCTTTTTAGTGTCCTGACTGGCTTTTTCCGTCTCAGTAGATTTTTTGCACGAGGAGATGCCGCCCGCAAGCAGCCCGATGAGTATCAGTTGATTGAGTTTCATAGCCTTGAGCATCGCGCTACGGTGACTGCTGACAAGCGAAGAGATTTAACATTACCGCCACGCAATCATTGCTGCATTGGGCGAATTTTTGATACTGGAACCACGGTGGGTGAAACAGCAGGCAATGGAGTCGAGGTTACTGTAGTTTTTTTGACGGCATTTTGCTTGAGCACTGTCGTTTTGAGCGTGGCAGCATCATTCTGTGCGGTGATTTTCTGATCAGCAACGGCCCGGACTGCGATGGCTTTTTGATCAGCCCTGGCCTGCTCGGCGCTCTTGCCTGTCGTCGCTTTTTTATGACAAGCGGACGTGCCGCCAGCGAGCAGGCCAATTAGGAAAAGATGTTTGAGTTTCATAGCAGACGAATCCACGCGGTGTGAACGGATCATAAACTATTCCACCGTGACAGAGCTATGATCATACCGTGCATTGGCTGAGTGCGAAAGGTAGCACTACACCCCATGGCAGAATCGGATGGCATGCCCCATGGTGTTTAATCAACCCAACCAACCGTGATGACAAAATTCGAATTCCAAGGTGACTGGAACCTCACCAAGCTCAGGCTGAAACAGCACTGGGCCCAGCTCACTGAGGGCGACCTCCAGTTCGTCAAAGGTCGGCAGGAGGAACTGCTGGCTTGGATTCAGCAGCGCACCGGCCAGACCCGCGCTGCCATCGAACACGCCCTCAACGAATCCTGCGCCAGCTGCTGCGCCTGACTATTCAACTCTCAACCAACCAAACACACACCTATGAAAAACACCCTCGTCGCCATCCTCTCCCTCACAGCACTCACGGTTTTCACCGCCACCCTCGGCGTGAGTTGCAATAAACAAAAACAGGCAATCGACGCTCGTAACGAAGCCACGCAAACAGCTATCGACCATGAAAAGGACGCTGTGGCCGCCGCGGCCAAGGAAGATAAAGCGCAGACTGATATCAACGCCAACATCGCCAAGGCCAACATCGAAGCTGATAAGGTCACAGCCCAGGCCCAACTTGATGCCGACAAAGCGAAAGCCGATGCCGAAGCTGTCGCCGCCAAGGCCAAGGTGGATGCGGAGAAGAAGTAACCTCGGCAGACTGAAAACAGATCCAAAAAAGAGGGCGGACATTCCTTTGTCCGCTCTTTTTTGTCCGCAAAAAAGACATTTTACTCAGGCGAGGCTACGATAACAAAGGGGCTCCGTGCTTGCTTGGAACACCGTCTCGCCATTGTATGGCAGCATGTTCCATTACATCGCACTCGCCGAGAACAAGCCATGGCAGCCCGGTCCTTATGCCGGTGTTGAGCTGAAGATTCTGCATAAAAACGAGGCGACCGGGGGCGTCGTTGTGCTGCGAAAGTTTGAAGCGGGCATGACGATCCCCGCGCACACGCATCCCGTTGCCAATTAGTGGGCGTGGATTCTATCCGGTGAATGGGAAGAGAGCGCTCTCAGCTACACGCCCGGCACCTTGTTCTTTGCGCCGAAGGGCACACAGCACGGGCCTCACGTCGCGAAAACGGAAGTTGTTAGCCTAACAATGTTCGATGGGCCGCTGACGGTAGCGTGATCGTTCACCGCACTGCGACGCATTCGCACTGGCAATATGCTCCATCGTGATGGATGACATGGAATGTCGCACCCATTCAACGAACTCGGAGTCCCAGAGGACATGATCCGTGGCCTGGAGGAACTGGGCATCAACACACCGACGGAGGTGCAGAAGAAAGTCATCCCGTTCCTACTGCAAGATGGGGGCGATCTGATTGCTCAGGCTCAGACCGGCACCGGCAAGACCGCCGCCTTTGGCCTGCCGCTGCTGAAGAAGATGAATTCCAAGCACAGGGAAATCCAAGGGCTTGTTCTCGCCCCCACGCGTGAATTGGCGAAGCAGATCGGCAAGCAGCTCTTTCGCTTCACGAAGTACACAGAAAAGATCTTCGTCGAAGTCGTCAGCGGCGGTGACAACATCGACCGCCAGACGGAGGCGCTGCGTCGTCCGACGCACATCGTCGTTGCCACGCCGGGCAGACTGCTTGATTTGATCGAGCGTGACGCACTCACGCTCGAATTTGTGCGTTATGTGGTGCTGGACGAAGCCGATGAGATGCTGAGCATGGGCTTCAAGAAACAGCTCACCGAAATCCTCAAGCTGGCGGCAATGCGGCGCAGCACATGGCTGTTTTCCGCCACTTTCCCGGAAGCGATTCAGGTTCTGATCAAAGGCTGCATGTCCCCCGACGCGCACTCAATCCAGATTGACCAATCGAATGTCGTGAATCGTGACATCGACCACCGCTTTGCGATCTGCAAACGTGAGGATAAGACCGAGTTCATTGCCAACTTCCTCAAGCGACAGAAAGAGGGTCGCGGCCTGATCTTTTGCCGCACCAAAGCTGGAGCGAACGAACTTTGTCACGAATTGGTCGAACTCGGTCTTCCAGTTGCCGTTCTCCAAGGCGACCTCATGCAAAAAGAGCGCGACAAAGTAATGCGGGCCTTCAAGAAACAGCGCGTTCAGTTCGTGGTGGCCACGGATGTCGCTGCACGCGGCATTGATGTCGAAGGACTGACGTTTGTGATCCATCACCAGCTTCCCGACCAACGGGAATATTACACCCATCGTAGCGGCAGAACCGCTCGTGCTGGAAAAAAGGGCATGTCACTTGCCTTAATCAACTCGAAGGAGAAATGGCAACTCACCGAGCTAGAGACCAAGCTGCGGGTGAAGTTCAACGAGTACCGAAAGTGAGTCTTTCGGGGTCACACCAGTGACGAATGACTTGCCCAAGCTTCGTGACTATCTCTCATTCTTCCCATGTCCACACTCGCTGCTGCCGCCGTTTTGTATGAAGCGAAGAAACCCCTGAGCATCGAGCAGGTGCGCGTATTGCCGCCACAGAAGGGCGAGGTCACGGTGCGCATGAAGGCTGCTGGCGTCTGCCACAGCGACCTGCATGTGATGAATGGTGATCTTTCGATGCCCATGCCGATCATTCTCGGCCACGAAGGCAGTGGAGTGATCGAGGCGGTTGGCGAAGGCGTGAACTCAGTCGAAATCGGCGATCATGTGATTCTCGTCTGGCGTGGTTCGTGCGGAAAATGCGAGTATTGCAGCAGTGGACGCCCCGCGCTGTGTGATATGGGCACGGCGATGCGCTTCACTGGACTGATGCCGGATGGGACCACACGATTCCAAAACGCGGCGGGCGACAGCATCCGTCATTACGCAGGTGTTTCGGCCTTCTCCTCGCTCTCGACAATGCCCGAGGCCTCGGTGGTGAAGATTCCAAAGGAGTTCTCCTTTGAAAAAGCCGCGCTCATTGGCTGCGGCGTCATCACCGGCGTGGGCGCGGTGGAACGTGCGGCCAAAGTGCAGCCTAATAGCACCGTGGCGGTCATTGGCTGCGGTGGCATTGGTTTGAACATCGTTCAAGGTGCTCGCATGGCCGGAGCGCGGCAGATCATCGCGGTGGATAAATTCCCTCGCAAAGAAGCCGATGCACGTCAGTTCGGTGCCACAGATTATATTGATGTGAACGCCGGTGATCCCGTACAGGCCATCAAAGATCTCACCGACGGCAAGGGTGTGGATTATGCCTTTGAATCCTACGGTTCCGGCAAAACGGCCGAGCAAGCCTTCGATGCGACGAAGAAAGGCGGCATCTGCGTTATGGTAGGCATCACCAGCGCAGCGGATCGTGCAGCCATCAATGTGAACCAACTCGTCTATGCCGAGAAAACCCTGCGCGGCAGCCTCTACGGCAGCACCCAGCCGCGCACCGACCTATTGCTACTCATCGGCATGCACCAGCATGGACGCCTCATGCTCGATGAACTTATCACGAAGCGTTATCCGTTGGCAGGCATCAACGAAGCCTACGATGCGCTCCAACGCGGTGAAGTGGCACGAAGTTTGATCGTGTTTGAGTGAGTCTTAGCCAATCGCCCGCCTTAGAGCGTTCTTCGTGATGCGCTGCACGCGTTCATCTGGACCATGAGGACGCGAATAGTGGCTCCACGGAATCATGTGGCCGGGCGGATCGCTGAGGCCCTGGCTCCAGAAGATGGTGGTGGCGTTGAAGACGATGTTTTTCTTCGGGCCTTCATAGATCGTGGCGGCGTATTTGCCCAGGCGCACGCCGCTGGCCCACACATTGCCTTCGGCGATGACTTCGAGGCCTGCACGAGCAGTGTCGGGATCGCCGTGGAATTCCCAGCCAACGAGCCCGGGAATGCTGTCGCCCTTTTTCATGCCAGTGCCTTCGAAGAGCCAGTGATCGGGTTTCGCGCAGGTCCAATCGCCACCGCCATTGAAGGGAACGATCGTGCGGGCGCCGATAATGTCGCGCTCGTCGGGACCGGGGTTCTCGAAGGGGCCGAGGATCTTCGAGTAAGCGGCTTTTTCTTCCTCGCGGAACTCGCCGTAGCAGGTTTCGCGTGTGAGACGGCGGTTCGCATCACCTTTGGCGTTCGGGGTGAAAGGCGTGACCATGTACACATCGTTCGCAGAGAGCCAGAGCACATTGAGACCATCAGCGATGGCTTGTTTGACGTTGTGATACTGCCGCATGTCCCAATATTCGTCGTGACCGACGCTGATCATCGTTTTGACACGAGCGAGGTTGGCGGGATCGAGATTATCGACGTTGGAGCAGTAGGTGACGTCGTAACCTTCCTTTTCGAGCCAGTAGCACAGCGGAAACTCCCACAGCAAAAACTCGCCACTACCCATGCTCTGTGGGTTGTCGAAGATCTGGACGTATTTGCCATAAGGCCGGTCAAAGCTGCAACTGACGCCCGGCGCATGCGCGGCACGTGGATCGGTGTAGAGCGATTCATTGACCGGCCAGCGGTTATAAGCCTGCCAGGTATTGTCGCTGCATTGGAAGAGGATGTCGGCGGGCCGGTCGTCTTTGACGATGAAGATGATGTAGCTCTGCCAATACGGCTTGTCGGCGGTCTCAGGCACCGTCGAGAGGCGGCCGAGATACACGCCGCTGGGCCAGTCGGCGGGAATGGTAAAAGTGGTGCTCGCTTCCCACTGGCACTCGCGTAAGCGCTTCTCACCCATTTCGGGCACAGGCTGCGTTTTGCCGTCAAAGGGGCCGAGTGTGGTCATCAAGCGCGAGCCGACACCGTCGTAGTATCCCATGCGGAAGATGTCGATGGTGAATTTGGAGGCGGGCTTGGTGCTAACGAAGATATCGAGCTTCTCACCGGCTTTGACCGACTGCCGCGAGCAGTAGCCTTCGATGAGCGAGGTGCGGTAGGACTTCGCGTCATCCGGCTTCATACGCGTGAGTTGGAAACTCGCGCCGGGCTTAGCGTTTTCGGTTTTAATGAGGTCAGGCTGCGGCTTTGATGAATGAGCGGACAAGAGTGTCCGCGCTCCCGTGGCGGCAGCAGCGGCACTGGTGGTCTTGATAAAATCGCGGCGGTCCATGATGAGCCATACGACTGAGCAGGCTCTCATATAGCAAAGCATGCCGCTGCATCATTGACTCACCGAGAGTGTGTCGCGCGAACTCGATCCGCAGTCATGATTGGCAAAGTATAACGCAGACCGCAGAACTGGCGGACTTGAGCAAGAACCATCGCTTCCACCCGTAGGCTGTTCTCGTTGTGAGCACATTAATCCCACAGATTCGCATTTCGCGACGCAGTGTTCTTCATACGGGCGGCATGGGAATGCTGGGCTTTGGATTGAATCATCTCAACGCGTTCGCGTCGCCCATGGCGAAACCGCCAATCGGCCTCGGCAAGGCCAAATCGGTCATTTTGATCTTCAACGGCGGTGCACCGAGCCACATCGACCTGTGGGATCCCAAACCGGACGCACCGTCGGAGATTCGCGGTGAATTCAAGACGATCAAAACGAACGTGCCGGGTATCCACATCACCGAGTTGCTGCCACAGATGGCAAAGCGCATGGACAAGCTGGCACTGATCCGCTCTGTGCACCATGGGCACAGCAGCCACAATGGTGGTATGCACTGGGCCACAACGGGCAGGCCGTATCGTGTGGATAGTACGCTTATCACACCCAGTCCGACCGATCTTCCCGGCGTCGGCACGCTCTGCGGTTGGCTAGCGCAGCGGGATGGTTTTTCCAAAGGCGTCCCACCATATGTCATCACACCCTTCCCGCATTGCGACAGCAAGGTATATCTTACCCCAGGGCAGTTTGGTGGCTGTCTCGGCACACGCTACGATCCCTTCGTGTTGGATGATGACCCGAATGCCGCCACCTTTCGCGTGAAGAACATGGGCCTCGATGCCAGCCTGACACCGGGGCGTTTTCAGGAGCGCCTCGCTCTTCTCAATCACATGAGTGCGGCCTCACGGCCTATCGCATCCGCTCAGGTGGCGCAGATGGACATTTTCAACGAACAAGCCACCGCAATGCTGAAATCCGGCAAAGCGGCGGATGCCTTCGATCTTACCAAAGAGCCAGACAAAGTGCGCGAACGCTATGGGCGGCACAGTTGGGGCCAGTCGCACCTGCTGGCGCGGCGCTTAATCGAATCCGGCACACGTTTCGTCACCACCGTGAATGGACCGTCGATCACCTGGGACACACACAAGGACAACTTCAATGGGCTCAAGAACCGCCTCGTGCCACCCATGGAGCAGGCCTACGCCGCTCTGCTCGACGATCTTGACGAGCGTGGCCTGCTGGATAGCACACTTGTCGTCTGGATGGGTGAATTTGGCCGCACACCAAAGATCAACACCGACGCGGGTCGCGATCACTGGCCTGGCTGTTACAGCGTGTTGCTCGCTGGCGGCGGCGTGCGCGGTGGGCAAGTCATCGGCAGTAGCGATACCACCGGTGCCTATCCCAAAGACCGCCCCATCTCGCCCGCAGACATCCACGCCAGCATCTACTCGGCACTCGGCTATGACTACCGTGAGATCGAATACCGCTCCTCGGACGGACGGCCAGTGGCCTTGACGGAAGGCACAACCATCAGCGAGCTGTTTTGATTTTGGCCATCATTAGGTAAGGTGCCCAATGCCGAAGAAGAAACCAGCCGCCAAAGCAGCGCCCACCAAAAAATGGCGTCTCTATGTGCTTCGCTGCCATGATGGCACGCTCTACTGCGGCATCACAAATGATCTCAAACGCCGAATTTCACAGCACAATCTGGGCAAAGGTGCGCGCTATACTCGTGGGAGAGGCCCGGTAGAACTGCTGCGCTCCTGGCCGCAAAAGAGCCAATCCGCAGCACTAAAAGCAGAATTTGCCTTCAAACGCCTCACTCGGCGTGCCAAAGATGCCATTCTTGCAGCCTAAATGAGTCGCTAATTGTCATGAATCGTCACATTTGATGATGGTTTCTGAGACAGAACTGTATTCGTGTGGTAGCAGGAACGATGGTCACCACTAAAGCAGTTACGAAAAAAGCGCCTTTCTCCCGTCGAGTTGTTGACCACGTCACCGATGAATTGGTGAACGTTCTCTCCTCCGGTGAAACTTTTGAATTCAAAGCCCTCTTCACGAAGGTGTTTGAAAGACTCAAGCTCAAAAACGCCGTCAGCGGTGGTGAAGAGATGCTTCGCCTGCGTTCGTACGAAAAAATTCTCAAGCTGACCAATTGCGGTTTGGTTCAGAAGATCGGCAAGACGTATCGGGCACTCGAAGGCATCGAAACAGCCTCAAGCGTCCACCGTCTTGCACGTCTTGATTCCGCCATCTTGGCGGCTCAGAACAAGACCGCTGTTTAATTCCCAAGGGATTGTTCCCACTGCCCACGTCTTAATTCGAGCGTGGTTGCCTCACAAGGATTCGAACCTTGAATAACAGATTCAGAATCTGCTGTGTTACCATTACACCATGAGGCAGTAGGTGGCGGGCGCGGAGAATAGTGGTGCCCGCAGTGGTTGCAAGTGGCACGGCAGACTTTTTCAGCCCTTACCGGTCAAATCATTCGCGTGCGCTTTGGTTTCAGCGGCAACGACGCCACTGAGGCAGATGAGACAGATGAGATTCGGAATTGCCATGAGGCCATTGGCAGCGTCGGAGAAGTCCCAAACCATCTTGGCTGGCCAGACTGATCCCACCAGCACCATAACCACCCATGCAATGCGATAAGGCATGACAGCCTTGTGGCCGAAGAGATACTCCGCTGCCTTCTCCCCATAATAGCTCCAACCAAGAATGGTGGAGAACACGAAGGTAATTAAGCCGAAGAGCAGAATAATGGGCCCTATCGTGTGCAGATCGCCAAAGGCGGCAGCTGTGAGCTGTGACTTCGGCAAGCCTTCCTTCCAATGTCCGCTGCTGACGATGACGAGACCAGTCATAAGGCAAACCACCACAGTGTCCCAGAACGTACCGGTGGATGACACCAAAGCCTGACGCACCGGATTGCGTGTCTGCGCAGCAGCAGCAACGATGGGTGCGCTTCCAAGCCCTGATTCATTCGAAAACAGTCCGCGTGCGATGCCTTGTTGGACTGCTTTGCTTAATACCGCACCGGTAAAGCCGCCAACTGCCGCCGTGCCGTTCCACGCACCGTTCCAGATGTCCACCAATGCTTGCGGCAGTCCGCCGAAGTTTTTCGCCAGCACAAACACACAGCCAGCCACATAAAACACCGCCATGATTGGCACGAAGAACTCGCAGACTTTTGCAATGCTCTTCACGCCACCAAGAATGACCGCAGCAGTAAGCAGCGCCATGACGCTACCAGCGACCCAGCGCATGATGGTTTCGCTATCTTTATCCGGTTTAATGATTTCATCCCGCAGCATTTCCACCACCGAGTTCGCTTGCGCCATGTTACCGATTCCGAAAGCGGCGATGCAGGTGAAGGAGGCAAAGATCATACCGAGCCATTTCATGTTCAATCCACGTTCCAAAGCATACATGGGGCCACCAGCAAAACTGCCATCGGGCATCTGCACGCGATACTTCACCGCCAACACGGCTTCAGAATACTTCGTAGCGATACCAAAGACACCCGTCAGCCACATCCACAGAACCGCCCCCGGTCCACCTGCTGAAATGGCACCCGCAACACCGATAATATTGCCGGTGCCGATCGTAGCCGCGAGCGCCGTCATCAAGGCACCAAACTGCGACACATCCCCTGCCCCTTCTTTTTCCCGTGAAAAGGAAATACGGATCGCCTGGGGCAGAAAACGCTGGATGAAACCTGTGCGTACTGTGAGGAAGAGATGCGTGCCAAAGAGGAGCGCTATCAGTGGTAACCCCCACACAGCAGAGGAAAGATCGGATATGGCTTGAGAGAGAGAATCAATCATGGTGCATGTTTTAGCGGCTAGGCATGGTATTTGCCAAGCAGAAACAATGCCCCGGCCACAATTCTATGCAAAAGGCGTGATTTTTTCAGAATGCGACATTCACGTTGCGTATTTCCAACCCTCACCGCTATCCTAGCGGCCCATCCAACCATCATGAAGCCATCGCTCTTCCCCAATCGTCGTACATTCCTACGTAACACCGCCGCTACTGCTGGTAGCATTTTCCTTCCTAATCTGCTGATCGGACAAGAAGGCGCCGTCAAAAAACTAAACGTCGCTGGCATTGGTGGTGCAGGTGGCAAAGGCGAATCCGACATCGGTATCGCCGCCAAGGGCGCGAACGTCGTTGCGATCTGCGATGTGGACCGTGACCGCCTCAAGAAGGCGCAGGCCAAATACCCTGACGCAAAGATGTTCGAGAGCTTCCGCGAGATGTTTGAGACCATGGGCGACAAGATCGACATGTGCACGGTGTCCACACCCGACCACGCGCATTACCCCGCCGCGATGGAAGCCATCAAACGTGGTAAGCACGTCTGCGTGCAGAAGCCACTGGTGAACCGCATCTGGGAGGCCAATCAACTTCACGAAGCCGCTAAGAAAAAGGGCGTGAAGACCAACATGGGCAACCAAGGCCACACCGGCAAAGGCATCCGCTTCCTCAAGCAGTGGGTCAGTGAAGGCATCGTCGGTAACGTCAAAGAAATCCATGTTTGGACCAACCGTCCAATCTGGCCACAAGGTAACGAGGCTGTGGCGAAGTACACTCCCGGTGAAGTTCCTGCCAATCTCAATTGGGAGTCATGGCTTGCCGCAACGCCTCAGGTGCCATTCACCAACGGTCTGCATCCCTTCGCCTGGCGTGGCCATCGCGAGTACGGTGCTGGTGCGATGGGCGACATGGGTTGCCATCTGCTCGACGGTCCCTTCTGGGCCTGCGGGCTCGGCGAACCTTACAAAATGGAAGCCGAGTGCGATGAACTCACCGATGCAAGCTGGCCGAAATCCTCCCACGTCGTTTGCTACTTCAAGACCGAGAAATACGGTGAGATCAAACTTCACTGGTATGAAGGCAGCCGCAAACCTGAGCGTCCGGCCGAACTCGAAGCCGACCGCGACTGGTCCAAGATCAAGGGTGGTTTCATTCTCCGCGGCGACGCCGGTGTGATCCTCAACACCGACGACTACTGCGGCAGCCCACGTCTCATCCCGAGCACCAAGATGACCGACTTCCTCGGTGGCAAATCACCTGAGCTTAAGATCGAGCAATCCATCGCCGAAGGCGAACCCCAACTCGAACTCGTTCGCGCCATTGAGCAAGACAAGATCTGCGGCAGCAACTTCGATTATTCCGTGCCGCTCACCAAGTTCTGTCTCCTCGGCAACCTTGCCATCGCCACGCCCGGAAAAGTCATCAACTGGGACAGCGCTAAGCAGGAGTCCGACAACGCGGATGCCAATAAGCTCATCAAGCGTGCCGCGTATCGCGAGGGCTGGGACTACAGCGCCGAAAAGATTTAATTCGAAGCGGCTTCAAGTCATCTACCTTAACCACATCGCCCGGCAGCATATGCCGGGCGATTTTTTTGCGCTTAACGCTCAAAAATCAGGACTGCTTCATGCTCATGTCATTGAACATGCTTTTAATCACATCCACGGCCTCGCCCATTCCCTTCAACAGCTCCTGCAGCCCAGGACCGAGAATCCATGAGGCGTAGGTGATCGCCATCCACCACGCGAATGCATTCACAATGATCATGATTGTCACCAGCACCTCCACCCAGCGGCCCCAGACTTTGAGGTAACCATTTTCGTCCTTTTTCTGGCGGAAAATGTGGTCTGAGTAAAGCGACACCGCAGCCAACCACAGCAGCGGCGGCACAAACAAGAAACCCATAATCATGCGCCGCAGCACCGCACCACCGCGCTGGTTGTAGGGCACGCGGTTATAGTCGCGATAACGCGCTACGCGACGGCGTGTAGGCCGCGCAGTGAGACCGTCGGCGGAAATTTGCCCCTCAGCATGCAGTTCCAGCAATGTCGAAAGCGGACGCCATTGTTCGTCATGCTCGTGCTTTACCAGATCGCTGTCCTTAATGGATCCATACGCGAGAAAATTACGCAGATCATCCTTGGAGCAGGGCCCCAAAGTTTTTTGACCTCTGGCGATGTAGTAGAGAGCATGCACGATTCGGGAGAGTCGAACGACTTAACGATAAGCCAGTCGTGGGTAAGAATGCAATATCTGCGCCAAGAAGAATTGTAATTTTTTCCTCATGTATCCCAAAGCCAAAAGCCGCCAGCCTCTTGCAGTGAGGGTCTAGTCGTGCCAAAGCAGCGAACCATGAATAAACTCGTTATCATCACTGGCGCCTCTTCCGGTATCGGTGCCGCCACAGCCCAAGCATTCGCTGCTGCCGGACATCCGTTGTTACTCATTGCTCGCCGTTTGGAGCCCATGGAAGCTCTCAAGCTGCCAAATGCGCTTTGCCGTGCTGTTGATGTGCTTGATTCAGTGGGCTTCAAGACTGCCATCGACGATGCGCAGGCAAAGTTCGGCCCCGCTGAAATCCTCGTCAATAATGCCGGGGTCATGATGAATGCGCCCGCAGCAGAAGGAGAAGCAGCTCAGTGGGACGCCATGATCGACATCAACATCAAGGGCGTTCTTACCGGCATCCGGCTGGTTTTAAATGACATGATCGCGCGCAACAGCGGCACCATCGTCAACATCGGTTCGATCGCGGGCGTGAAGACCTTCGGTAATCATGCCGTGTATTGCGGCACCAAGTTTGCCGTCCACGCCATCACCGAAACAATTCGTGAGGAAGTTAGTAGCAAAAATGTGCGCCTCATCACCATCGCCCCAGGCATGGTGGAGACCGATCTCGTTAATCATACCACCCATGATGCCGCACGCGAAGGGTGGTGGAGTTATGCCAAACAAATCGGCGGTGCCTTGAAACCTGCAGATATCGCAGAGGCTATTGTTTGGTCCGCCAAACTCCCACAAAGCGTCTGCGTTCGCGAAATGGTGATTTGCCCGACCAAACAGGAACCTTGAGCGTAAATCCGTCACTCTCTTCCAAATTCATGACTCCCTCCGAACTCCTCGCCGCACTGAACTGGCGCTACGCCACCAAGGTCTTTGACCCGACGCAAAAAATTCCTGCGGCCACTTGGTCGGCGCTCGAAGAATCGCTCGTGCTTACCCCTTCGAGTTATGGCTTACAGCCTTGGAAATTCCTCATCATTCAGGACAAAGAGCTGAGAGAACAACTCGTGCCGCATTCCTGGCGGCAACGTCAGGTCGCCGACTGCTCGCATCTCGTCGTCATGGCAACGAAACGTATAATGACCGAGGCCGACATCGACGCCAATCTCATGCGCATCGCTGAGGTGCGTGGCGGCACGCCAGATGCACTCGCCGGCTTTCGCAAGATGCTCATCGGTGATGTCATTACCGGTGAACGTAGTCAATACATCACCGTCTGGGCCAAGATGCAGGCCTACATCGCCCTCGGCCAGTTCATGGCCGCAGCCGCTTTGCTCGGCATCGACACCTGCCCCATGGAAGGTTTCATCCCCGAAAAATACGACGAAATTCTCGGTCTTGAAGCCGTGGGACTCACCACCGCAGTCCTCTGCCCTGCCGGCTACCGCAGTGCTGATGACCGCTACGCCTCATTGCCCAAGGTGCGCTTCAAAAGCAGTGATGTGATCGAACATCGCTAATAAAAAGTACGACAGACACTCTTGTCTGTCGGGTTTGGCATCGAGCACCTTGATCGACGGACAGGAGTATCCATCGTACTCACAAAAAAACGCCGCTGAGTTTCCTCAGCGGCGTTCGTGAATTTGATCTGACGACGAAGGTTTACCAACCGTGGGCGTCGCGCACTTTGATCATCGCACTCAGGATGTTGTTCCAGGTGCCGGGTGTTTCGAGCACGGCGTTCGGGAACATGCAGCCATCCCAGCAAATGTGCTTCATGCCACGGGCGGCGGCGTCTTTGAGCCAGTAGCCGGAGGCCTTGGTGATGTCGAGTTTGCCGTTCGGATCGTCAGCGCGGCAATGCTTACCGGTCTTATCGTGCGAACCAGCGCCGTGGACGGTGCCATCGTTTTGAGCGACGTGGAAGTCGATGGTCCAAGGACGCAACGCGTCGGTCATCTTCTCGTAAGCGGCCCAGAATTCAGCGTCGCTGTAGCCTTCTTTGAGAAGCGCATGCTCAGGGGCGTTGTAGCCGAGCGTGTAGAGATAGGTATGGGCCAGATCGGCCTGGAAGCCGAGGGCTTCAGGCATGCCGACGCCTTCGAGAACATCGAGCATGTCTTTCCAAGAGTGCATACCAGCCCAGCAGATTTCGCCTTCGGCGGCGAGACGCTCACCACTGTCAGCGGCAATGCGGGCGGCCTTCTTGAAGGTATCCACGATTCGGGCGGTGTTGGCCTTCGGGTTCTCACGCCATTTAGCAATGCCGAATTCAGCGGAGTCGATGCGGATGCAGCCATACTTGCGAACACCGTGTGCATTGAAGATTTTGGCAATGCGGCAGGCCATCTTCACGGCGCTGAGGAATTTTTCCTGCTGTGCGTCGTCACCCATGGCGGAATCACCAACGGTGCCGGGCCAGACAGGAGCCACGAGGGAGCCAACGCTGAAGCCTTTGCTGGCAATGAGATCAGCGATCTTTTTGAGTTCATCTTCCGTGGCCTCAGGATTGGTATGGGGCAGGAACAGGAAGTAGTCGATGCCCTCGAACTTCTGACCATTCACGTTCGCTGCGGCAGACAGATCGAGCATCTTTTCGAGACTGATCGGCGGTTCTTGGCCTTCGCCATCGCCTTTGCCGACGAGGCCGGGCCACATTGCATTATGAAGTTTGGGTGCGGAGTTGCTCATGGTGTTTGCTTGGTTTGGGAAGCGAGGCGGCGAGGTTAGAGGGCGCGTTTTGAAACGCACGAAGAAATTTGATCATTTCGCCTTCTTCTTCGGCTTTGCGATAGGTGATTTTTTGCGGATGACCACCTCGACAGCGTTCTGCTGTGGCACCCCTTTCGTACTGCGGCCATCGGTAACGATTTTTTCGAGCTGGGCGCTCATTTTGGCGACGATATCCGGCTTTTCACTCTGGAGATTGGTCTTCTCACTGATGTCGTTCTCCAGATTGTAAAGCTGGGTGTCGGGCAAACCTTGCTCGCCGGGGCTGCCGGGTTTGGGATCGCTCCAACCGCCGGAACCGGCACAGAGTTCGAGTTTCCATGCGCCTTCACGCAGCGCAAAGGAACCGTTGATCGAATGGTGGATGACGCTCTTCCGCACAGGTTTGCCAGATTCGCCGAGAAGAGCCGGAAGAAAGCTGAAGCTGTCTTCTGCGGCATTGTCAGGCAGTTTGACGTTCAATATGTCAGCTACTGTGGCAGTGAGATCGGTGAGGCAGGTGAGTTGAGGCGTGGTTTGGCCGCCTTTGACCTTCGCAGGCCAGCGCACGATGAATGGGACGCGATGTCCGCCATCAAAGATGTCCGCCTTGTGGCCGCGCATGTTGTAACTGGGATTATGGCCCTTGGCGATGAGTGCGGGGAAATTGGCCTGCGGGGAGCAGCCGTTGTCACTCGTCACGATGATGAGGGTGTCATTCGCGATACCAGCTTCTTCCGTGGCACGCATGATCTGACCGATGGCGTCGTCGGTCTCCATGACGAAATCGGCATAGAGGCTGAGGCCGCTTTTACCAACCCACTTCTCGCTCGGCAGGATCGGTGTGTGGGGAGAATTCAGCGGCATATAGATAAAGAATGGGGCACCCTTCTTCTCTTGGATGAGTTTTTGTGCACGCTTGGTGAGAGTGGGCAGCACGTCTTCGCCACGGAAACCCGGGGAACCGGGACCTTCGCGGGTAAAGCTCATCTTATCACCCGATCCGTTCATCACGAGTTTCATCGTTTCTGTCGGATTCGCGGCCACACGATCATTCTCAATGAAGCAATACGGCACCATGTCCAGCGAGGCGCTGATGCCGAAGTAGGTGTCAAACCCGACGCTGGTCGGCCCGTTGGCGATGGGTTTGGTGTAATCGACGTTCTTCACCTGCGCCTCGGTCTCGATGCTGAGATCGCTGACTTCGCCATTTTTTTGCCAATCCATGCCAAGGTGCCATTTGCCGACGCAATGCGTCGAGTAACCCTGCTCTTTGAGCATGCTGGCGACGGTCATTCGGCCCTGCTCAATCAAACGTGGGCTGAGACCGCCGAGCACGCCGCTTTGCAGCTTCGAACGCCAGGCATAGCGGCCAGTCATGATGCCGTAGCGTGTCGGAGTGCAGACGCTGGAGCCGGAGTGCGCGTCCGTGAAGATCATGCCTTCTTTGGCGAGTCGATCCATCTGCGGCGTGGCGATCTTGCCCTCGTGATTGAGGCACTTCACATCACCAGTGCCGAGGTCATCGCAGAGGATGAAGATGATGTTCGGTTTGTCGGCTGCGGTGGCAGCAATGGAGACGAAGGAGAGGCAAAGCAGGGCCAGGAGTCGGTTCATGGTCCGACTTCAACGCATTCAGGGTTCCGAGCTATCGAGATATTCCAAGGCTTTCGAAAAACTGGCCTGCGTGAGGAAATGATTCAGCCGTGGCGGCAGTTGCGCGCGCCGCCGTTGGTGCTCGGCCATGATCTCCTCCGAGACGTTTTTGAGCGCCTCCAGATGCGCCGCCGCATCGCGATCCCGGAACGCATGACCGGCGATGATGTCGAGGCGGCGTTGGAGAAGGGCGCGGAGAGAGGCGAGATCGGACATGAGGTGAGGAAAGAGAGCGGATTTGTCACTTGGACACATCAATATCATGCGTCTTTGGCACAGGCTTGGTCGCATCACCTTTGCGTTTGAGGAAGTGGCCTATATCGAGGCCAAAGTAGGCAAGGCAGTTGATCAACAGAGCCGTGGCTGCGGCTTCATCCAGATTGCCGAAGATCGGCACGTTGTCAGGAATGAACTCCGCAATGCCAAAACCAATGTTCAGCAGATACAAAGCCGAGAAGATGCCGGAGCCAAGCACAAGGAGATCGCGAATAAGTTTCATGGAGTTTGGGGGTGAAGGAGACCAGCGCATTCTGCGCAGGATTTTGTGGCTCCGTCAAAACATCCTTCGGCAGAATTTGGAATACCAACAGCTCCTATTGCGGCGCAACAGGACTACTTCTTCACCCAGCCATCCTTCAGCGTCACGGTGCGGTTAAACACAGGCGCACCGGGCTTGGAGTCAATCGGGTCGGCATAGAAGTAGGCGACGCGTTCGAACTGCCAGTGAGTGCCGGGGGCGGCGTCTTTGAGGCTGGGTTCGAGTTTGGCGGTCTCGATGACTTCAAGGGATGCGGCGTTGAGGAACTGGGTGAAGTCGCCGTCTTCGCCGGCATCAGCATCGGGGGTTTCGACGGTGAAGAGTCGATCATACAAGCGCACGGGGGCGTCGATGGCGTGGCGGGCGCTGACCCAGTGAATGATGCCTTTGGGCTTGGTGCGGCCTTCGGGTTTTTTGCCGTGGCGCGTGGTGTCGTCGTAGGTGCAGCGAAGTTCGACGATGTTGCCTGCGTCATCTTTGATGACCTCCTGGCAGATGATGCAGAAGGCGAACTTGAGGCGCACTTCACCACCGGGTTTGAGGCGGTGGAAGCCATCGGAGGGGAACTCCATGAAGTCGTCGGACTCGATGTAAAGCTCGCGGCATAGTGGCACCTGGCGTGTGCCAGCGGTGGGGTCTTCAGGATGGTTGGCAGCTTCAAAGTGCTCGACCTGGTCCTCGGGGTAGTTGGTGAGGACGACTTTGATCGGGCGCAGCACGCCGTAGGCTCGGTGGGATATTTTGTTGAGGTCCTCGCGGATGGCGTGCTCGAGCAGGGCGATCTCGGTGAGGGAATTGAACTTGGTGAGGCCAATCGTTTTGCAGAAGCTGCGAATGGCAGCAGCGGTGATGCCACGGCGACGCAAACCGCTGATGGTGGGCATGCGCGGATCGTCCCAACCGTTTACGAGGTCTTCTTTGACGAGGCGGAGCAGCTTACGCTTGCTCATCACGGTGTAGGTGAGGTTCAGGCGGGCGAACTCGCGCTGATAGGGGCTGCCGGGCAGGCCATCGACGTTGTTGATGAGCCACTCGTACAACGGGCGGTGAATCTCGAACTCGAGCGTGCAAAGGCTGTGCGTGATGGACTCCAGCGCGTCGCTGAGCGGATGCGCGTAGTCATACATTGGGTAGATGCACCACGCGTCGCCGGTGCGGTGATGATGCGCGTGCAGGATGCGGTAGAGGGCGGGATCACGCAGGTGCATGTTCTCCGAGGCCATGTCGATCTTCGCGCGGAGGACTTTTTCGCCTTCCTTGAACTCCCCTGCCCTCATGCGACGGAAGAGATTGAGGTTTTCCTCGACGCTGCGGTCCGCAAACTTGCTGCGCGTTCCGGGCCTTGTCAGCGTGCCGCGATTCGTGCGCATCTCCTCCTGCGTCTGGTCATCGACATAGGCGAGGCCTTTGGTGATGAGCTGCTCGGCGAATTGATAGAGCTTCTCAAAGTAGTCGCTGGCGTAGAAAAGGTGCTCGCCCCAGTCGAAGCCGAGCCATTTCACGTCGGCCATGATGCTATCGACGTATTCGACTTCTTCCTTGGTTGGATTGGTGTCGTCAAAGCGCAGGTGGCAGCGGGCAAAAGAGGCTTTGTGAGCAAATTCACCAGGAAGACCAAAGTTCAGACAGATGCTTTTCGCGTGGCCTATGTGGAGATAACCGTTCGGCTCCGGAGGAAAGCGGGTAATCAGAGGCCTTTCATAAACACCCACTTTCGACAACCCCATTTCAAGGTCATGGTCAACCATTGCTCGGATAAAATCCATTGGAGCTGGAGCTTCAGAGATAGCGGTGGCAGGATGATGGGCAGCTTCGGACATGGAGGGCGGAGTTTCCGCACAAGGCGTGATGAGTCAAGGAAGGTGACACAAGCAGCCTGCCTGTGGTTTGGGCTGCGCGGACTGAACAGGCTGGTAGCCTGTTTCACGTTCGCAGTTGCACGAGGGCGGAATCCGTTGTTTTTCAGGCCAACCATGCCCCACCCTGCCCCAGTGCCCACGCACCTCGATATCTCGAAACTCGGCGAGCCCGTCTATCGTGGCTCCGTGCAAAATCTCTACGCGGTGCCGGATCATCCGGGCTTTGTGGTGTGCGAAACGACGCCTGCGGGTTCGGTGTTCGACGTGGGATCGATCTTCAACATCGAGGGCAATGACTTGAACCGTGCGATCTTCCGCCACGCGATGTATTCACGCCTCGGCAAGCCGGAAACGTGGCAGCGCGTGAAGGCAGCCATTGAAAAGACGCCGATGAATGAATCGTGGCGCACAGAATTGCTCAGCGGGCCGATGGAGCAGATGCTGGAGCGCGGCGCGCACACGCATCACATCGGCATGGTGGATGCGCAGACGGGAGAAATCGTGCGTGATGGCCTTCCCAAGAATCCGAGCTGCTACAACGTCGTGCGCCGCTTCCCGGTGATGCATCCGCCGCAGCGGCATCTTCTGGGCACGCATGTGTTTGATTATGCGCAATTCCACCAGAGCGCGACGTATGTGGTGCCGCTGGAATACATCGTGCGCTTCGGTGTGACGAGCGGTTCGTCCATTTTGAAGAAGTATCAAAGCCTCAGCGACTCCGCGAAACGTGCGTATGAGCAGGAACTCGGCATCTCGAAGCCAATGAGCGTGTGGGAGATGCTAGAGAGGCCGATTTACGATCTGACAAGCAAGTACGAACCCGAAGACCGTGCCGTGAGCAAGCAGGAGGCGCTCATGATGTCTGGCCTGAGCAGCGATGATTTCCTGCACACTGTGAAATTAGCCATCCTTGGCGGCTGGGCCGTGCGCGAACTGTTGGAGAGCGCTGGGCTGCTGCTGTGGGATTTGAAGTGGGAATTCGCCGTGGATCGCGAAGAACTGCTTTTTGTCGATACCATCGACGCCGATTCGTTCCGCGGCACCACCTTCCTCGACGTGGAAGGCCGCAAGCTGGTGATTCACTACAACAAGCAGGCCATGCGCGACTACTACCGCCTCGTGCATCCCCACTGGTATGCCGGGATCAACGAAGCGAAGACCCAGGCGCAGAAAATGGGCATTCCCTTCAAGCAGGTGCTCAAAGCAGGTCAGAACGAAGGCATCTGGCCGCAGACTCCGGTGGTGGATGCCGCGTTCCTTGATTTACAGGCCCGCAAGACAGCGCTGATTCGACAGCACGTTGCCTCCGAACGCGATGCCGCAGCCATCCGTGCCGATTTGCAGGCCACGGGCGCGGCGGAGGTCGAGTTTTACCGCCAGCGCGGTCTGCTGAATGAACTGCTAAAGGCAAATGCGGCAGGCTAAATTGACCGTAAGACATGCAGACAAAATGCTTGCGTGCTGAAAGGGAGGGTTTACAGATTGCGCCCCTTTCTTCGGGAGGGGAACGTGATTCCTGAGTAGCTCAGCGGTAGAGCGGGTGGCTGTTAACCACTAGGTCGTAGGTTCGAACCCTACCTCAGGAGCCATTTCAAAAATGACATTACCGGCAGTGTAGCTCAGCGGTAGAGCAGAGGACTCATAAGCCTTTGGTCGGCGGTTCAAATCCGCCCTCTGCCACCAAATGGTGGCCCACATATCAGGACTAAAGTCCTGATTCTTTTTTTGCCTCATACAACGAGGCAATGCCAAACGTCAGTGGCGTTGTCGTGGCCGTTTGGAAGCCATTGGAGCAAATCAGAACCTCCATGTCCTTGCCTGATGGAAAGCGCTCGATGGAACCACAGAGATAGACATAGGCGTCGCGTTTGCCGGTGATCCAGCCAGCGATGCGGGGCATGATCTGCTTCAAGTAGAAAAGGTAGAGTTGGCGAATGCCAGGAAAGCGCGGGATGGAGAAATCGAGCACGAACAGACTGCCCCCGGGTCGCAGGACGCGGCTCATTTCCTGCAAGGCGGCAGGCCAGGAAGCCATATTGCGCAGGCCGAAGGCAACAGTAAGGACATCGAATACGCCATCCTGGAATGGCAGGGCAAGGCCGTCGGCAGCGATGAGGGTGTGAAAGCGGCGCGCTTGAGCCTCACGCATCATCGGGACGGAAAAGTCAGCACCGAGCACCTTGGCAGCGGGACAGGCCGATTGAATGGCTTGCGCGAGATCGCCACTGCCGGTGGCGAGATCAAGAACGCGCTGCGGCTTGAGTGCGGCGATGCGTTTGGCCGTGGTGCGCCGCCAGAGGCAATCGATACCGAGGCTTAGCACATGATTCGCTAGCACGTAACGCGAAGCGATTCCCGCAAATGCCTGCCTCACGAATCCTGCGTCCTGCATGTGAATTGATGTTTAACCGGTCACCCTGCGGCACGGTGCCGCTGGTGGTGCTCACGACTGGACTCGAACCAGCACGATGTTACTCACTAGAACCTGAATCTAGCGCGTCTACCAATTCCGCCACGTGAGCAAAGGAGTCGGGTTGACCGGGACGGCGAGTCTTGACCACGGCACAGATTTCTCAAGCGGGAAAATGAGTTTCTTCTGGCGACATGCACAGGTTCGGGCTAGTCGCGTGCATATGTCCTTTCGTCTTGAGATGCTGCAAGTTGCACGCTTGGCACCGAAACTCCTTGGAGAGTCGGCGGCGCTGGTGGAGGCCTTTTTACGATCACGTATGGCTCTAGACGGCGCATTCCTCGATCGCAACGACAAGTCTGACCTCTACTACACGGTGTTTGGACTGGAGGGATTGCAGGCGTTGCTAATCGATCCATCCAAGCTGTCAGATGTGCATCCTTGGCTAAAAGGTTTTGGCGATGGTGCGCAGTTGGACTTTGTTCATCTCTGCTGTCTGGCACGCTGCTGGGCGAATGTTGGCTTGGATGACTTTCCCATGGCGTCACGTGAGGCATTGGCTGCACGCATTGAAACGTTTCGCTGCTCTGACGGCGGTTATCATCAGGCGCCCGGCAAAAGCAAGGGCAGTGCGTATGGCTGCCTGCTTGCTTGGGGGGCGTATCAGGATCTCGGTGGCATGCCGCCCGAGCCGTGGCGCATGGCAGAGTGTATGGGCGGACTGCGCACGCCGGATGGCGCATGGTCGAACGAACCAAACGTTCCCATCGGTTCCACCACAGCCACAGCGGCAATGGTGGCACTGCATCGTCATCTGGATATGGCACCGCCTGCAGAGGCGGTGGATTGGCTGATGCGGCAATGCTTGCCAAACGGCGGCTTTCTAGCCTTCCCGGTGGCCCCCCTACCCGACCTGCTTTCCACAGCGGTGGCGCTGCACGCGCTGGATGCGGTACAGGCGGATTTTTCACGACTCAAGGAGCCGTGCCTCGACTTCGTCGATTCACTCTGGGATGCGACGGGTGGTTTCCACGGCAACTGGACAGACGACACGCTGGACTGCGAGTACACTTATTACGGGCTGCTGGCGCTCGGTCATCTAAGCCTCTGATGAACAAAAAACCCGGACATCGCTGTCCGGGTTTTTCGTGTGATTCGTTGTGAGGTCGGATTAGGCGAGAGCTTCCGTGAGGATGCGACCACCGTTGACGATGTCGATTGGGCGAACGCCGTCGGCCATGATGCGTTTTTCGCCGTTGATACCAAGCAGACGATACATCGTCTTGGCGAGATCTTCAGGGCCCACGGCATCGCGATCAGGCTCACCGCCGAGTGCGTCGGAGGCACCGTGTATGTAGCCTTCTTTGACGCCACCGCCAGCCATTGCCACGGAGAACACGCGTGGCCAGTGATCACGGCCATTGGTGCCATTGATCTTCGGCGTGCGGCCGAACTCGGAACTGACGATGACGAGCGTCTTCTTGAGCATGCCACGGTCCGAAAGATCGGTGATAAGACGTGCAAAGGCCTGATCAAAGTTAGGAGCCTGGCCGGTGAACGCATCTTTGATATTCGAGTGGTGATCCCAACCGCCGTAATTGACGGAAACCATCCGGACACCAGCTTCGACAAGGCGACGAGCCAACAGGAAGCGCTGACCAGCAGAATTACGGCCGTATTCATCACGAAGCTTGTCGGTTTCCTTCGAAATATCAAAGGCTTCACGAGCTTTCTGGCTGCTGATCAAGCCATAAGCAGACTGGTAGAAGCTGTCCATGGCTGTGATTGCGTCGGATTTTTCAGCAGCCTTGAAGTGCTCGTCCACGGCACCCAGCAGGCTGCGCCGGCGGTCGAAGCGCTTCTCATCCACATCCTTCGGAGTGAGCAGATCACGCACACTGAAGCCCTTATCAGCAGGATCGCTACCCAAAGCAAACGGCCCGAAGGCGCTGCTCATGTAACCAGTACCTTGCTCAGGAGCGAACACGCTCGGCACGGCCACATACGGAGGCAGATTATTACGGCTACCCTGTTCGTGTGAAATGATGGCACCGTAACTTGGGAACTTAATCGCCGGGCTGGGGCGATAACCGGTAAACATGTTGTGCGTGCCGCGCTCATGAGCGGCTTCACCATGAGTCATCGAACGAATGACGGTGAGCTTGTTCATGATCTTGGCAATATTCTGGAACTTCTCGCCAACATATTCCCCTGGAATGGAGGTCTTGATGGGCGTGAATGGGCCACGGTAATCCGGCGAGGCGAATGGCTTCGGATCCCACGATTCATGCTGAGCCATACCGCCTGGCAGATAGATATGAATGACCGAATCAGCGATCGGCTTGAATGTCTCCACATCAGGCATCACGGAGGCGGCCTGCAGACGAAGCATTTCAGGGAGAGTGATGCCACCGAGTCCGCCGAGCATGCCGACATAGAGGAAATCACGGCGGCTGACACCGGAACGGAGGTCAAGGTGGTTGCCTTGGCAGTTTGGATGCATTTTCATAATGAGAGGGGGGGTATTTTTGCTGAATTCGTGAGGATTTACGGGGCGTATCCGGGGTTCTTGCAAATCTTGCGAAAAAGATCGTAAATCTTGATCATCTCGCTCAAGCCGCTTACTTCGTCACCCATCCGGCCTGCACGACGTGAGATATCCAGACTTGGAAATCAACCGGCGCATCAAGAGGGAATTTCAAACGAACGGTGATCGGCACCGTAGCATCACTGTTTTGTTGCAACCAGTAGTCCAGTTCTTTGGCCATGGGATTTTGTTTATCAACATAACCGTAAACCACCTTGGCACCCGGTTCAGAGATATTGCGCAGGCTGTAACATTTTAGAAGAGCGGGGTCTCCGAACTGGTTCTCAAAATGCCCAGCCGGAGAAATCAGCACACGAAACAGCTTGGGGGCTGCCGGTTTCGTTTCGAGGAAATCCGACCACGCCATTTCACCCGCTCCAACGAACGACTCCCAGTCCACCCGTGGTCCTTGCGCCGTATGTTCGACAGTCGCAAGACGACGACCACCACCCTCGAACACCACCACATGCTCGCTGAACTGCGGGGAAAGCTCTGTCGCCTCAACGATGGAATCAAAAAGCATCGGCCCGTCGGCATTTTTCGCATAGTAAATGCTCATCAAAGAAGCCACACGCAGTTGGTTACGCACCAGTAGCAGGCGCTGCTTCCAGTTTTCGGACTGAAGAAACTTGCCAAGCACTTCTTCAGCGGCAGCGAGTCTGGCCAGATTCTCCGTCGAATCAGAGCGATCAGGAGTAGCGGAGGCCATTTTAAGTTCTTCACTTCCCGGTGGTCGAAAAACCAAATTGCCAGTGCTCACTGGGGGCAGAACCTCGTCCGGTGGAATCATTGCTGTTATAGATGAATTTTGGGAAGCCCCGTCTTTTCCTGCTTCGGTTAGAGCTGTTTTGGCTTCACCCAACCCAATAGACTGTTTCATCGCTTCTTTCTCTTGAGCCGCTTGATAGAGGCTCAGCACCAACAGAATGATCACAACCCCAGCAACCAAACTCACACCAAGCAGCAGCCGAAACCGAAATGTTTGAATCTCAGGATCCATGCGCATGCGCTCAAAGGCATCGCCAGGTAAAGGCTGTGGCTCATGGGAAGGTGCCAATTCAGAACGGGGGAGACTCGTGGTCGTCGGCGGCTCGGCTTGATTCATCAGCAGGGCACGACGCTTCGTCTTTGTGCTCTTTTCCGCCATCTGCAGCATCACCATTTGGCCACACTCCGGGCAAGGGCGTGAACGTGTGACAGACGAAACCTGGATTTCGACGGATTTTTCGCAGTGGGGGCAAACGAGAGTGGTGGCCGGCATTACTGGCAGAGTGTTTTGGGGTAGGAGACTCTGCCGTTAGGAAGGCTCTGTCGCAACCAACGCTTCAATCATTTTCCTCACCACGTCATGGCTACCCCACTGCGCGAACGCAGACGCTGCAAGCCCCAACTCATCATGATGCGGGCATCTTCCCAGATGTATTTCGTCTTGGTGCCGAGTTGCACTAGGATCACCTCACGTCCGCCACTCGCTGCACTCGAAATCAAACAGCGCCCGCTCGCTACGGTATAGCCGGTTTTCATGCCGTTGCACTCTGGCATCACCCCTAATAGCTCATTGGTATTCTCCAGAGTGACCGAACGACCATCCGCACGTTGGAAAGCATAGTACTTCCGTCGCACCACGTCGCGGATCACTCCATTGCGATACGCGGCCATCGCCACGCGGGCCATGTCACGTGCGGTGGAATACTGCCCTGAAACCGTTAGCCCGTGCGGGTTTTTGAAATTGGAGTTGGTACAGCCCAGCGAGTGCATCTTCGCATTCATTTTCGCGGTAAATGCAGCAATGCTACCCGCATTGTCGCGAGCGAGCACGTTCGCCACATCATTGGCGCTTTTTACCAGAAAGGCATACAGCAGCGTACGGCGTGAATAGACCTCGCCCGGCTTCAAGCCCAGTCGGGTCGGCTCCACCGCCACGTCAGAGGCTTGAACACGCACCATTTTGTCCAGATTGCCCGCATCCAGCACCACCAGTGCCGTCACCAGCTTCTGGGTGCTAGCCACCCCACGCGCCGTTTCAAAACTGCGTCCCGCCAAATGCTGGCCGCTGCGTGCATCCAGTAGCAGATAGGACGCTGCACGAATCGCCGGACCAGAGGTCGCCACCAGCATCGTCTGCTCCGGCAACATGACCTGCATCGCGTTGGGATTGGCATCGCCCTGCTGCATGTAGTTCGTTCCGGAAGACACGGGAATCGCACGCACGACTCCCATGTTCGCACAACTGCTTAGCGACCATACAGCCGCGCTGATCATCAAAAATGGGGTCAATCTCATCATCATGGAAACAAAGAGGCCGAGGCACGCAATTATCATGCCGGACAGGCTACGTTTGCCATCTAGGCCACCACGCACTTGTTGTCAAACCTTGCGCCCCGCGCTCCGCGCTCCATGATCGCCATCATGGCTCTCAACATCAACGGCGAACACATCGACGACGAAATCATCGAGGCGGAATTCCGCCAGATTAAAGGACACTTTGAACGCACCCTCCAGG
>Ga0114966_10000278_pt1 | contig 49532 bp, 48 predicted proteins | sample M_130207_XF_Meta_FD_87029 | JGI IMG/M metagenome (GOLD analysis project Ga0114966, IMG submission 87029) | Freshwater microbial communities from Lake Montjoie, Canada to study carbon cycling - M_130207_XF_MetaG | ecosystem: Environmental > Aquatic > Freshwater > Lake | place: Lake Montjoie... | reverse complement strand
TTTTTGTTTGCTCATACGCCGCAAGGCTTTAGGGATTTAAATGTCTTCTATATTTATTTTATTTTGCGCGAGTAAGACGCCAATGAAATAAAATAGTATATAAATTTTTTTTTTTTGTTTGCTCATACGCCGCAAGGCTTTAGGGATTTGAATGTCTTCTATATTTATTTTATTTTGCGCGAGTAAGACGCCAATGAAATAAAATAGTATATAAATTTTTTTTTTTTTTGTTTGCTCATACGCCGCAAGGCTTTAGTGATTTGAAAGTCTTCTATATTTATTTTATTTTGCGCAAGTAAAACGCCAATTAAATAAAATAGTATAAAATTTTTTTTTCTTTTTGTTTGCTCATACGCCGCAAGGCTTTAGTGATTTAAAAGTCTTCTATATTTTTTTTATTTTGCGCGAGTAAGACGCCAATGAAATAAAAAGTCTTCTATATTTATTTTATTTTGCGCAAGTAAGACGCCAATGAAAAAAAAAGTCTTCTATATTTATTTTATTTTTTGCAAGTAAGACGCCAATGAAATAAAAAAGTATTGAAAATTTTTTTTTGTTTTGTGCAAAACGCCAAAAGTGCAAAACGCCAATAAAAAAACAAAGTCTTTTATAATTTTTTATCAAAAATTTAAGAAATAAATTTTACTACAAAAATAATTTAGTGTAAATGTTCATGCCCTGGAGCTCCTGAATCAATAGCTTCATGCAGTACGGCAGCACAATGGGCACCACGTTCTCCGAGCTGCTGCATAGCCGACAGTGGGCGTCAATCGCGTCAAACGAATATTTGGCATCAAACGGTCTTGCCGGAGTGGCAAATTGGCCGCACTTTTTGCAGTACACCGTCTTGAACTCGTCCGAGTTTTTAACGTAGCGGTCATTCAAAAAAGCGGCAGCGCCGTGGGCAATCATCGCATCGCGCTCCATCTCGCCAAGCCGGAACCCACCATTGCGACTGCGGCCATGCGGTGGTTGGCGGGTCAAGTCATGTACCGGTCCATAGGCCCGAGCATGCAGCTTATCCTTGACGAAATGCTTGAGCCGGTTGTAGTAAACGACGCCCATAAAAATTTCACCCGTCATGAGCTGGCCAGTTTTTCCGTCGCGGAACTCTTGTTTCCCCGAGGCCTTGAAGCCCTGCGCAATCAGCGACTCCTTGACTGCTGCTATGTCGTGTTTTACAAAAGCCGTGGCGTCCGCGATCTTACCGGTGAGAGCCGCGTTTTTGCCGACGATTGACTCAAGCAGCTGGCCAATGGTCATGCGCGACGGAATGGCGTGCGGGCTGATAATAATGTCCGGGATCATGCCGTCGACAACTGAAAACGGCAAATCCTCTGGCTCGGCAAGCATCGAGCAAACTCCTTTCTGGGCGTGGCGCGACGCAAATTTATCGCCAACTGAAACAGGGCGCTGCGAAACCGTTGTCACGTGGGCGAGCCGGTTGTTATTTGGCGTCGTAGTGATTGCGCACGAGTGCACCACGGCGGTGTCGTGCTGGTGCTTGGCAATGGTGGAGCGGTCCATCTGCGTTTTGTCTGAGACGCCGTTGCCCAGCGCCGGATCCATAGTGACGACCTTGCCGATAACCGGGTCTCCGTGACGGACAATCATTCCGGGATCAAGCAGTCCGTCTTCCGGGTCGAGCCGTTCGTAGCTGTCGGCCCGAATCGCCTGGGTTACTTTAAGGTTTGGCGCGCCAAATTTCTGGGCATCGTTTGCATTGCCCGAGATTTCGTCCGAGTACGTTCTGAAAATGTCCAGGTTGTAGAGGCCGCGCTGCACCGACGCCTTGTTGAAAATGACCGCGTCTTCCATGTTCCAGCCGTTAAACGTAGTTATCGCCACAACGGCATTGCAGCCGCCCGGCATCGACACCATGTCGGACACGTGGTCGCCCATCGTCTCCACGATGGGCCGCTGGGGGTAGCACAGCACATAGCTGGTAGGGTCGCAGCGGTTCAGGAAATCAAAGTGCGGGATGCCCATGGCCTGCTTGCTCATACAAGTGAAGTAGATATTGCGGGGCGCCTGGTTGTGGTCCGAATTGGGAATCATGTTGGCCAGCAGGCCCAGAAAAGAACTCGGGTGGATCTCGGCGTACTCAAAATCGACGTGGGGTCCGGTGCCGTTAAGCACACTCGGAAGCGTTACATTTGGGGCGATGCGGATGTGGGCGTCCTCGGCCTTGTCGACAAACACAATGATGCCCAGCTTCATAAAGTATTTCCATATTCCTGGGATTTTAATTTTTTGGACAAAATTAGGAGTGTCGCGCAAATAGGCCCGTAGCGCCGGTAAAAAGAAGACTGGCCGCGTCAGCGTTCCGGCATCGCAGTTCACGTGGACACCGCAGTCGTTCTGCGACACACTGACAAACCGCGAAATGTAGCCCAAGCGTTTGAGGTTGCGTGCCATCGCGCAAAAGTCTTCGGGACTTGCCGTGGTGCCAATCACAATGCCATTGACAAACACATAATTATGCAAAATAAGTGGCGACAAATTAATCGGAGTTAGTAGTGGCGGCGTAATGTAGTGCAGCAGGTACTTGATGAGAACCGGGGCCGATACCGAAATCTGGGTCACGGCAAGCAGCGCCAGCGCCTTAACCAACCCCGAGGACTTGCCTTCGGGCGTCTCGCACGGACATACGACTCCAAACTGCGACTCGTACAATTGACGCGGCTTCGATTGCTTTCCGTCCCGGTTCAGGCTGGTGTTGAAGCGCCGCAACTGCGACAGGGTGCCGGTTCGCGAGTCCCGATACAGCGGCTGCGATACGCCAACGACCGAACAGCCCGCTTTGAGGATGCCCCAATTGCCGGTGGCGAGCGAGTAGCGCAGTGCCGTTGTCAATTGTTTTATTTCGCAAAAATTAATAATGTGCTCAAACTGGATCCGACTGGCCGAAATCTTACCGAGATGCAGCGCCAGCTGGTTCAGCATGCGGCGAATCAGCTGCCGAAATAAAATAGCAAGCAGCACGCCGGCCGGCTGGATTCGCTTGTTCTGGTACTGGTCGCGGTCGTCCGGATCCTGGAGGCCATTGAAGACGCGTCCAAGCTTGGCCACACAGACGCCCAGAAACCGGGCCTTGGTCAGAGCAGCTTTTTGATCAAATCCAAGGTGCGGAAACACTTCGACGTCAAAAATGTGAGAAATCTGACGATACGCCGTCTTCAGGGCTTCGTCGTACTCGTCCCGGGGACTCTCGGCTTGCAGCGCTTGCGCCATACTCGGAATAGAGTCCGTTCCGTCTCCGTCGTCGCCTTCGTCGGGTTGCTCCGCAGGCGCCTCCAGGTCCAACAGGTCGTCGATGATCGAGTCTTCCTCTTCCTCCAACACGCTTTCAATCTCCCCAACCGACGTTTTTTTCATTGGCTTGGCAATCGCGGACACCCGCGTCGCAATTGTCGAAAAGTTTTCCGCCAATTTGCCGTGCAGATGCGCCACAAAATTTAGCGCAGCTTGCTTCCCCACCGGATCGGGCTGACATCGTTTAGCAAAATTCTGGCTCTGTTGAACAAGCACCTTGGCAATAAACTCGTCTCCGCCGCACAGGCTTATCATCGTCTCCACGTCATCAACCCCCAGCGCCAAAAACACAATATACGCATCAATAAGCACCGACACAAACGGAATCGCCACAACTAGCGTTATTCCCTTGCGGCTGTTACTGGCCAGGTATATGTTGAGGGTGCTTGTGCTGCGCCACTTTTCCGTGTTGAGCGAGCGCAACTCGCAGCGGGCAGTCCGGTGATCCGATCCAGCACCGTGCAGCGAGCAACAGGGCCAGTTGGTGCGCATTGCCTCCTGGTTAATCAGTGCTTTTTCCTGGCCCGATACAATAAAGTAGCCAATCGGATACCCCACTAGCTTCAGGGGGCTGCAGTAGAGCTCGGGCTGTCGCTGCTTCAGGTAGCAGAACGAAGACCCAACCATGCACGGGATCGAGCAGAGCAAGTAGTGACTGTAGGTCCGGTGGAACGCTCCGGGGGTGTCCAGCAGTCGGTGGTCTATGTCCACGTAAAAGCCAATCGCGTAGGTCAATTTTCGCTGCAGTGCCTCGTCGGGCCACAACGGGTACACCCGGTGGTCGGAGTTCCGGACCGTTGGCGGCTCAAATACCGGGTTGCTGAAAATGATTTGGTGGCGTCCGCCCGCCTTGAGCGACACATTGAAGTTTCCGAGCTCCTCTAGGATATTGGGAATGATCTTGGCCACAAAGTGGTTGAACGAGTCAATGTGATGCGACATCAGGCTAAAGCAGTTTTTAAAGTCCATAATCAGGTCCTGTAGCGCCCCGGGAAGCTCGTCAATTGGGTTTTGCATTTTTTTGCTGCCTTGCTGCCTTACCACACTAAAAATTGTGTTAGCGCAAGCTGCTTTTTTTTTTCTTTTTTTTAATTTTTCACTAGTCACCAGTAAAAAATACAAATATAACTGCGGCAAATGCTGGAGACAACAAGCTGCGGGAATGGACCCTTTGATTTTTGCAACGACTGCTTCCCCGAGCCGTCCGACGACCACTACGCCGACCCATCGGGAGTCTGCGAGCACTCTTGCCGCCCCCGGGACTTCTTTGAACGGCTGCGTTTTAATTTCCCCGACACCGGTCCCCCCGAGTCGTCGCTGGCCGGGATTATCCTTGACCGGGTCAACCGGACCGCACCGGACCTGGATAAGTTTTTTGTTCGTCCCCGCAATATCTATAACATTTTTTTTACTATGCCCTGGCAGCAAATTCTCGCCAAAATTCCCAAACGGTGTCCGGAGCCTGACGTTGTTCTTTCCATCCGGATGCTCGATCAAAGGATGCAATCGTTTGTCAAGCTGCGTGACTCCAAGTGCGCCAGCATGGTCCGCCTCATCATCGCCGAATTTGTTAAAGGACACGGCGTCTCGGTCAGCCACGGGAATTATGTTTGTCGCGAGCTTCCCGGGGTTCGCCAATGGCTGCCTTGCTACGCCCCCGTTGAGTACTTCAGCCCGGTCGAATTTGATCACTATCTGGCTGTCCCGGTAAACCCGCGCGTTGCCAGTATTCAGAGTCTGCTTCTGTACCGCTCGGACCCGGATAAACTCAACGGCCCCAAAGCCCCACTGTCCGAGGCCGACCGCAGTTTTTTTGAAGCCCAGGCCCTTGAAGAGTCCCGCGTATCCTTGTCTGACGTCATCCTGGAACGCCGCATCACCGACCTCGATAACATCAAACACATATTAGGCCAGGCTCTGCAGGAGTTTTGCGACGAAGACGCCTCGGGGTTTCTCGAGGACATTGCCCTGCTCCGCGAGCGCTACTGCGACGAGCTGACGGCCCGGCGCGACTTTGGCACAACTTTTGTTTACGCATCCTACCTATTTGCCCAGTCGTCGAGCTACGAGACTACACGGGGCGCCCGGTTTGGTTCCATTGCATTTGCCGATAAATTTGCTGTTGCCTACTACCGGCTGTTGGAAAAGGGCAAGGTGCTGAGTGCTTCATCTGCGGTGAACTGCATGACCCCGGACCACCATAGGAACCTGCGCGACAATATGGAAAAATTGCAATGTTATTACGACAAGGGCACCTTGAGCGAATATTATGACAGTAACGATAATGTTCGGTTACTCTGCAACTTTAGCAGTCACGGGCTGCTCACGCCTGCCAGGCTTTGGCAGTTCTTTATCCTGAACTTGTCCGAGTTAAGCATTCAACTAAACACCGAAAGTCTTGTCAACTGGCTCGCAATAAAGGCTTTTCTATAATTTTTTTTTATAATGTTATTGGTTGCTGTGATTATTGTGATGGTGGCGACGTCGCAGTAGACGACGCTGGTGCTGGTGGTGACAACGGTGGCGATTGTGACGACGCTGGTTTCGACGGTTGCGACAGTACTATATTAAGTTCTTCCCTGAAATTTTCAAAGTACGGTATTTTTGATAAAGCAACATGCGTTATCATATCTATATCTTCATTATATATATTAGTATTAAAGCCTTTATGATTACCAGCATCCCTTACTGCTTCATAATACTTTTTAAAAAAATCTTTTAGTATCTCGTAAACCTGTTCTGGAGTATAATAATTTTGAGCAAGCCGAAAGAACTTTATAATACTTCCGCAGGTTTGAAATTCTTTATTGCGTATATAATTAAATTTATAATTATGTTCTGGATAAACATTAAGAAAATTTTGTTTCAAAGACCTATATTCATCTGGCGTTACCGTATTCAATATAGATTCAAAGTTATATTTTTTAAATAAATCTAATAAAAAAATTATATTGTCTGCTGAAACTCCTTCTTTTTCCAAAAAGAAAATAATTTCTAAATTTGGTTCTTTGTATGTAATCAATTCATCTAACAAATTTTTTTTTTGGTCATCTGTGTAAGATTTAGTATTGTCTTTTTTAATATCATTCAAAACATCTAATACTTCTTGTAATTTATCAGAAGTATTCCTGCAAATTAATAAAAAAACAAATGGACATTTGTTTTTATTATCAATGGATTTGTCAATTACTTCTTTTTCTTCATTATTTCCGGTTTCACGTTTATAAACAGTTATGTCTGTTAAATTTTCATCTTCTAGCTCGTCCAAATTTAAATAAGTATTTTTTATTTTTATATCATCTTCACCATCCTCTCTTTTAATTTTTTCTTCATTTCCATAATATTGTAATTTTATATTTTCCATTTGTAATTTTGTTGCATGATATTTTATTTCAACATGATTTTCTTCACCATGACCCCCGTAAATATCTTGATTTGATTTTAATGCCCAAATTTCACCAATAAAATCATCCTGCACTGTTTTATCGTTTTTATCAACTTTAATGTATTGTATTTCATTTGTATTCTGACTATTTTTTTCGATTACTAATGTATATTTGTCTAAAACTGCATTATAATTTTTACTTTTCTCGTCATCATTTTCATCCGCAACAGCATAGTCGGCAATATCTCTAAAAAATAAATTAAAATAATGTGATTGATTGTTTCCTACAGCGTGTGGAATCATTGTTACATCGGGTATATCTTGCGCCATGTCTCCAGTTGGTTGAAATACGGTTTGCATCTTATCCAGCGAAGCCCTGTAGTTGCAAAAGCAAGCAAATACGGTATCTGCCGGTATCATTGAAACAGCAAATAGCTTTGTTACCAAATTTCCTTGGTTATTTTCTTGGTTTTCAGAATAAACTATCTTTGGCCTAACTCCTGTCAAAAGACTTAAATGCGCCCAGCAAAAATATTGACGTCTAAACATAAATTCACGTGGAATATTTCCGGCTGAATAGTAATATTCAATTAATTTTGCTGTTTGCCCATCGGGATTACAACTTCTATAAAAATCCATATCAATACCAACTAATTTATTTGTTAACTTACATCGCGTTACAATATCATTTTTAATAAAGTGAAAACAGCATTCATGTTCACCTGCGTTTAACACAAAATTTTTTCTTTCAGCAGAATCATCAATTGGATTTTTTACCGTTACAACTAAAGGATTGGAATGTTTCCAGTCCAAAGCCGTATTTACATCGTTAAATAAATAAGGATTTTTTTTATTGTCTTTAAAAATTTGTTTTATTTTTTTTTGATTTTCGTGAGTCATAATGTCTTGTAATTCTCTTTCCTCTTCTTCATCTTCTTCATCTTCTTGAGTTTTTACTTCATCTTCATTACTATCGGTCATTTTTTATTACTAAATTTTTTATTTTGTTTATTTATTAAATCGAAAATGATGTTTATATAAATTATTTAATCGATTTAAACTCAACTTTTTTTTTGGAACACTGTCAACCGCTGTATTACTAGGATTTGGAAAGTAAGTCGGATCGATTGTATCCATTAGTAATAAATCTACATATTTATTTTTTATTTCATCTACTTTATCTTTTAAATTATTATAGGACGCAATGTTTTTGTAGTACCGAAGGTCACTTTTTACAGCTGGTTCAAATATTTTTTTGTTTGCATTAAATTTTAAATATTGTTTCCAATAATCTATTCCAAAATTTAAATAGATAATATCATTTTTACATATTGTTTTTGTTGCCTTCAAACATATTTTATTTTTTTGACTTACATCTTTTAATTCAATTTTGACGTTACATTTATTTTTTAAAGATTTAAATGAATTTTTCCATTCATCTTCTGTAATTTGTTGGTCTTCTTCTTTTATATAAAAATCAAAAACGTTATCTGCATTTGGGTCTGTAATGTAATCACCCAAATCTTTGAAGCACGTGTCGTCCAGTGTACCAATATTATCTGGTATTTCACTTTTTTTAAAATACGAAACAGGAGAAATCCTTAACTCATCCTGTAAGTCAACTTGTTTAGAAACCTTGATTTGCGAAAAAGTAGCCACGTAATCGCCCTCGTAAAAAGGCTGAGTAGCTGTTAAATGATAAGCCAGTGAGTCGCCATCAATTTGTTTAGGAACAAGTCCTACTAATTGCTTCAAATGCTTATCACAGAAATATTGTCGACCCGTTGTATTTATTTTACGAATATTTCCAGATTCTATTGCTGCCTCAATTGTTTTACCTACCAAGCTCTCTGGATCTACATTTCTGTAAAAATCAAGGTCTATACCAACGACTTTTGTATATTGCTTGCATTGCTTCAATTCTTCTGTTATACTTTCTTTATTTTTTTTTTCTTTTTTTGTATTATTTGTTTTTGAGGGTTTAGATTGTACTTGCGGGCTTTCCTCCACACTGTCGGCTGCTTCATCTGCTTCCTCTTTTACTTTTTCTTTGTCTTCTGCTAGTTCGGCCACTTCTGGTTGTTTATAAATTTTTTTCTTATCAAATGGCAAAAAATGATAGACACAACGATGTGCCCCAAAATTAAGGGCACATTTTCTTTTTTTTATTTCCCGGTCACCACGGTCATCCATTATTTCGCCTCTACTTCTAACTATAAATGGCTTATGTTTTTTCCATGCTTTTTTTAGTTTTTCGGGGTTATTGGTTGTGTCAGTTGTAGTATATTCGTTTTTAAAAACATCATTTATTTCATTACGCATATTTTCATTTAAACGGTTTAAATTTTTAATAAAATTTCCTAAATCAGTTCTATCTTGACTTATTCTACTTAATTCATCATTATTTAATAGGTTTTTATTTAAAACACGCCTTCTCTGTTCGGGTGAAGCTCCATTCCAAATTTTAAAAAATAATTTATCATCACTTGTATTTCTTAATTTTTGTACAAATTCTTCATCATTTTTTTTTTTCAGGTCTTTCTTAAGTCTTATGTTTTCTTCTTTTAATTGTTTTAATTGTTTTTTTGTTTTTTGCTTTGGTGCCGCTTGTGGTGACGCTTGTGATGACGTCGGCGATGGCGTTGGTGACGTCGGCGATGAATCTAGTGATGACGTTTGTGATGACGCTTCAGACATTTTTTTTTGTTTTTTATTAATTTTTTTGTTTAAAATTTTTTTTTAATTAAGTCTTATTCTTACACGATCTTCTGCTGGAAATCCATTTGCATTTGTCCAATTTTCTATACGCCTATCAAATAAGTAGCTATTGGGATTATTTTCCTCAATCGTTCCATTAAGCAAATGAAATCCGGCCTGAAAATGTTCTCCAGTTCTGAAAATTAAAATATTATTTGTTGCTTGCTGTTCCGAAAATTCAAAAAATTCATAATTATTTAAGTCAAATCCGGCCGAATAGTTTGGATAAAGCGTTGAATAATTAGAAGTTACACCAGATAGATCTCTTGCCAAATTCATTAAAATAAGTCCTTCAATAATTTGATCTGAGTTTAGCGCAATTGGAATATTCAGTGATTTAATAAAATTGCCACTCCATGGCAATTGAGCTTCATTTATATAATAATATCTATACCGCATGGATGTAGTAAAACAATTAGCAAATGCTACTTTATGATCATTGTAATTCGTTCGTAAATTAGTAAATAATGTATCCAGTAATGTGTCAGGTTCAGCATTTTCCATACGAAGCATTTGTCGCAAACAATTAATTGTTGAATCATTTACTTGTCTTTGCAACCCATCATAAGCAAATAGACTTGCGAAAGAATTTCTGTAAAATTCTAAATCATCGGTGGTCACAGCAATAGCATCAATTAGTTTATTAAAAATAAATCGCTCAAACTGTGTGCGTAACTCAACTATAGTAAGTCTACTTCCAAATTTAGACAAAATTCCTTGCAAAGCTCTGAAAAAACAATCTCCACTGCCGCCATAATCCCTTATGTTCAATGCATTGCCGTTATATAATATGGCATTGTATGGTGCCGGCAACAATCTTGCTGTGGATTGCTGAGTGTTTTTTTTTGGTTTAGAATTTTTCATTATTAAATTTATTAATTCTCCTACCTGGTTGGGTGTTAACTTCGTATAAAAATCGGGTAAAATTGTGTTTTCAAAAAATTTAAATTGTTTTGTTTCATCTGATTCGCTGTTCAAGTTTTTTAAATACTTACCAATTATTAAACTACTTAAAAATTCTATTTGATTATTTGGATAATTAGCCTTATTAAATTTTTCAATATTGCTATCATAAGTAATTATTAGATTATTGAGTGTTTTGCTTATTCCGCCGGTTTTTCCTGAACTATGCTTAGGATGAGCCTGTGCCGGTGCCGGTTGTTTATAACCGGTTAATAACGACTGTGTCGGTGACGGAGCGTTCGCTTGTATTTTTCTGACTTCGCCAATTGTTATGCGATTTGGCAACGCATTCTTTTTTAATTTTCCGTACTTATAGCAATCTTGTAATTTTAATTTTTCGCTAATTTTATCACTATTATTGTCGTAATTTATATATAATTCATCACCTATTTTTAAACTTTTAGTTGAAAAAACCCCATACATTGATTTATTATTAAATGAAAAAATTATAATTTCGCAATTAAAAAAATTATCATCATCAGTTGTAGGAATATAGTTTCCTACATCATTATAATCAAAGTCACAGCTAAAAAAACAAATTAATGAATTTTTGTTTCTTTGTCTTAAAGTTTTAGCAATAAATTCTATTTTATTTTTGGTTTCTTCATCATTGTATTTACGATGAAGTTCAATACTATATTTATGTTTGATATGATTATGGCAAAGTGTTACACGACAATCTTTTATATCAAATAAAGTTTTACTAGAATCTGAATCAATGGAAACAAAATAATTTTTAAAATTACATAAGTAGCAGGTATGTTCCGTCTCTTTGTTCAAAATAAATTTTTGATTTTTAAATTTTTCACATTTTACCGTTACTATAAATTTATTATCTATTTCTGGTTTTTTAATAAACCATAGGTAGCTTTTAAATTTTTTTGGCGGTAAAGTTTCTTTTTCTGTTGTTTTAATTCCATTAGACTCGATATCTTTTTTAATTTCTTTAATTTTAAATAAATCTGTTGATAACTTATAATTGTAGTAACCATTGTGTAAAAATTTATTGTCAATTTTAAATTTGTTTAATATTTTTACACCAAAAATAGTAATATTTTTTTGATACAATAATTTGAAAAATTCTACAAAATTGTTGTTGTCATTACCACCAAGGTAAATATAACAATTATAAGGCGGATTATTATAAGAATTCGCATGCTTATCATCATTATAATACTTTATAGTTTTTAAAAAGTAATATAATTTTTCTTCTCCGTAATTTTGGTCGACTAATGGGTTTGGCAACTTAGTATCCCATAAAATACTCATTTATTTTTTTTACTTTAAAAATTAAAATATTTAAATTAATAATTTTAAGTTTTTTTCAAAAAAAATGCGCACAAACAATTAACAATCAATAGTCAATCAATTATTTTTAATTTTTAATAAAAAAAATGAAAACAATAATTCATGGATTTTTTCCACAAATTCTTTCGGAAAAATACAGCATTGTAACAGTTCCAAACTCCAGTCCCATCGAAGGCAACCTTCCGAGTCGACCCAATGACTCATTAATCCTTGCGGCAGTTCAGGTTTTAAACGGCGCAAACCCCAGCCCAATTGCGGAAAATTTTAAAAAAGTACAAAAAAAACCGGAAAATGAATTTCCCGATGTTCCTGAAAAAAATCCTAATGAACCAGAAAATGAATTTCCCCCTGAAATTAAAAAGGAATTTTCCGATGCTCCGGAGGAGCCCGGTGTTGCTAAAATTCATAAGGAATTTTCCGATGCTACAGAAAACCCCGGTGTTGAAATTTTTGAGAAAATCCATAAAGAATTTTCCGGGGCTCCGGAGGAGCCCGAATCTTTCAATTCCCTTGAGGAACACAGTGTTGCTGAAATTCATAAAGAATTTTCCGAAATAATACCCGATGTTCCGGAGGAGCCCGGGGCTCCGGAGGAGCCAGAATCTTCCAATTCCCTGGAGGAGCCCAGTGTCGCTAAAATTCATAAGGAATTTTCCTATGTTCCAGAGGAGCCAAGTGTTGCGGAGGAGCCAAGTGTTGCGGAAAAGCCCGAATCTTCCAATTCCCTGGAGGAACCAAGTATTGCCAAAAACAATGCTCCAGAGGAAGCCGGGGCTCCGGAAGAGCCCGGGGCTCCGGAGGAGCCTAATGCTCCGGAAGAAGCCGGGGCTCCGGAGGAGCCTAATGCTCCGGATAAACCTGGCGTTCCGGAGGAGCCCCCGGCATCCGCCGAGTCCCTTGTGGCCAAGTACAACCGACCTCAGCTGGTTGAAATGTGTGGCGCTGCTGGGCTGTCCCGTTCTGGAACAAAAGATGCGCTCGCCGAGCGTTTAATTTTAGCAAAAGCATTGCAAAAAAAAAAATAAAATAAAAAAGATAATTAATTAATTAATTATTTTTTAAAGCTTGCGCGAACAATAAAAAAAAATGGAAATTGCAGAGTATTTGCGGAGCCGCATTGCATTTTTCTGCCGCAAAGGATTCCGAGACAACGAAGAATTCAAAAATATGGCGGTGGAAACGGCCCTGTTGCAGGTCAACCCATTGAAAATTAGTAACGGCGACGAACGGCAGACCGACATGCTGTTGGCCGAGAGCTGCGCCAACCTTATTGAAAAAAATTTTGAGTACACCTACGTGGCCTCCCGGATCCTGCAAACCCAGATTTACAAGACGACCGAGCCCAGTTTCAGTCGCTGCGTCGCCAGTATTGCAATACACAACCCGGCGTTGCTGGACGACTCCTTCCTCGCGTTTGTGTCACGCTACGCCGAACGCCTTGATGGAATGGTGCGCCACCGTTACGACAAAAAGTACACCTACCAGGCCACTAGCAAAATGTTTCGGCAGTATCTGCTGCGGCAAACGTCGGGCGACCGGGCGGCTGTCCCAACGGTGTTTGAGCGGCCCCAGTATATGTATCTGCGGATTGCCGCGGCACTCTTTTTTGAGAATACTATTGAGTCACCCGAAGCCGAGGAAAAGATGCTGCACACAATTGAAAAGTTTTACCGCAGCTTTGCCGAACAAAAGCTGTCGGCGGCGTCGCCAATGATTTTCCACGCGGGCACCAAGGTAGGCCAACTGTCTTCGTGTTTCCTCGTGGGCGGACCCCAGGATAGTCTCATTTCCATCCTGGAGACGACTACTCAATTCGGTCTCCTAATGAAGGGCGCGGGCGGCATCGGCTGCAACGTGTCCCGGATCCGTTCGGCCGGACGACCAATTAATTCAAGCGGCGGCACCTCCAACGGCGTCGTGCCGATGCTCAAGCTGTTTGACGCCACGGGGCGTTACGTCGACCAGGGCGGCAACCGGCGTCCCGGCGTCGTCAATGTTTCGATCGAGCCGTGGCACCCCGAGTTTGTGGAAGTTATTGGCCTGCGGGCTCCGGGCCGTCAGGACGACAAACGCCTTTTCAATGTCCACCTCACCGTGTACGTCTGCGATTTGTTCATGCAGCGCGCCCAGGCCGACTACCTGGCCATGGAGCGCAAAGAGCCCCGGATCATGTGGTCATTTTTCTCGCCGGACGTGGCGCCGGCCCTGGTCACGACCTGGGGCCCGGAGTTTGAACGACTCTACCTGGCACTCGAGGCCGACAAAAAATTCTCCAGCCAGGAACCGGCGGCCAATATCATGCAGAGCATCGTCTACTACCAGCACTGGACCGGCGAGCCCTGTGTCGTTTTCAAGGACAGTGTGAACCGGCACAGTAACCAGTTGCACATGGGCACCCTCACAAACCTCAATCTATGTGTGGAAATTGCCCTGTACTGCGACGCCGAGTACACCGCGGTCTGCAATATCTCGTCGATTTGCCTGGCCAGTTTCATTCGTCGCACTGGCACGAGCACTGCTCTCTTTGACGCCGACAGCGACCAGTGTCCCTTTGATTGGCGCGGCTTTTACCGATCAATCCGCCAGGCCGTCAAATTTCTGAACCAAGTCATTGACCGGACCAAGTATCCGGTCCCCGAAGCCCAGCGTGCCTCCGAAGCGTTGCGGCCCATCGGTATCGGCATCCAGGGCCTGGCGGACTGCCTCATCACCATGGAGCTGCCGTTCGGCTCGGATCTGGCCAAACGCTTTGACACGACGGTGTACGCTGCACTGTATTTTTTTGCGGTGCACAAGTCCTGCTCGATGGCCAGAAAGACGGAGCCGTATCGCTTTTGGAAAGAGTCGCCCTGGTGCACCCAAAACAAACTGCACTGCGACGGCTTCCCGGGGATCCCAGGGATCCCAGTGCTCCCGGGCACCTCGTCAACCTTTATTCCGGAACTGCGTCGCCGCGTGGCCCAGTACGGGTTGCGCAACTCTCAGTTGGTTGCGCAGATGCCAACCGCCTCGACCGCCCACCTCACCGGGAACACTGAATCGTTTGAGCCGCTGGAGAACATTCTGTACGTGATGCGGGAAATTTCGGGCAACTTCATTTGTATCAATGAACGCGTCGCAGCACTCCTGAGCAAAAATGATCTACTGACGCCGGAGAATGTGCGGATCATCAAGGAAAGCGGCGGCTCGGCACAGGGCATTGTAGGAATTTCGCACCACCTGAAACAAATACTGCGAACGGCCTACGAGATCCCGCAGCGAGAGCTGCTGGAGCACGCGATTGCCCGGACGCCGTACGTGGACCAGAGCATGAGTCTCAATGTGTTCTTCAACCACGACGCGTCCGCCAAGCTGCCGTCGTATCTGTTCCATGCGTGGCGCAACGGCCTCAAGACGGCCACCTACTATGTGCGGAGCAAGCAGAAGGGTGGCTCAATTAAATTTACTCTGGCTCCGGGCGGTTCGGGGAACTCTGAGCCGGCGTGCGAGTCGTGCAGTGCGTGATAAATAAATTTACAAAAAAAAAAATAATATTTTAATGAATTAAAAATTTTTTAAAAAAAATGGACGTAAACGCAAACGTAAGCGTCAAAATTCCCAAAAAAGTCTTTCAGGTATGGATCGGCGATCCGAAAAACATACCGGAAACCTACAAAATTAGCCTTGCATCAATCGAAAAATTCATGGTTCGATACGGTTGGGAATATAAGCTGCTCAAAAATATTGAGGCGCTGGAGTTTGTCACGCGGGAGTACCCGAACTTTTTGGATACCTACAAAAATTTTGAATACGATATCCAGCGGGCCGATGCGATAAGACCGATGTGGCTCAAAAAGCACGGTGGCCTCTACATGGACATGGATTTTGAGCTCCTAGATACGATCGACCGGTTGTTCACGTCGGACGCCGATGCCTATTTTCTGCCAAATTACAATAAAACGTACAAATTCGGGGGACTCTACACCAATGCCATAATGGCGTCAAAGCCAGGGGCGCGGGTCTGGGACTACTACATTACCGAAATGCAAAAGAATAACAAAAAGTTAACTTTTGGAAAACACATGAAAGTAATCAACACAACGGGACCCAAGGCACTCAGCAAAGCCATTGGAAAATCCGGAAAAGTAAATGCAGCACTGCCGGCCAATTTATTGGCCCCGTGTTCGGTGTGCAACGTCGAAACCTGCGACCACCGGCATTCGTTGATGCGACAGCTCAGAGGAAAAAGCTGGAACTCATTTGACTCTGAGATTTATAATTTTATCTTTTGTAAATACAAGTACATTTTAGCGGGCATCTTATTTTTTATTTTTTTATTTTTCTTGTGGAAATATTGTGGACGAAACAGAAATTAAAATTTTTTTAATAACCGCGCCTAGCATAGGGCGCATTTAAGCCGCCACCGTAGCTATCAAAATTCTGGTTGCCGTACCCGTAGTCGTCGTTAGTGAAGTCGGCGTCGCCGATACCGCCGTAATTAATACGATTCACCACCGGATCGGTGCCCAGGCTGGCCAGAAGCGCGGCGTCGCTCTGGCAGGCGTCAATGGTTGCGTACACAAAGGACTTCAGGCCGGTCTGGTCGTAGACGTTTAGCGGCACACACATGTACTTGTCGTTGATGACGTACTGTTGATTCATTTTTATTTCAAAAAAAACCAAAAACTAAAATTTTCAATTTTCAATTAAAAACAAAAAGTAAAAATATAATGTCTGTTACTTTCAATTGGGATTCCTATGCCATTGCCATGCTGGCCCTCAATGTCGCGCTTTCCGGCACAGTACTCGGCCTGAGACTGGTCAAGTGGGTTCTACCAAGAACCCCGGTTCCAATGGAAACCCCAACGGGAACCCCAGTAAACCAGAGTGCCGTTGAATTTGAAAACCCCACCGTCCGCGACAGACTGTCCTCCAGTCAGGACCTAAACACCAAAAGTAGCAGTAGCACCAAAAGTAGCAGTAGCACCAAACGTAGCAGCACCAAAAGTAACAAGGACGAAATTGTATAATCAATTGATCCACGAAAAAGTTGTATCAAGCCCCAGTGCAAAAAAGTAAATAATGGCCCGGGCCTGCGAATCCTCCAGCACCGTGCGGCCCTTCAAATTCTCCAAAGCCTCTTGGTTCCGACGGCGCGCCATGGCCACAAATTCCTCCGGCGTCCGGATCCACTCGTGGACGTGCCGGGCAACTAAAGTGTCCCGGAGCTTGTCAATTGCCAGAAATGGCCGCACCGTTCTGCCAGGACGCATCAAAAGACGGCGACGGTCGCGGTTAAACTCGCGCGCCAGCGCCTGGATGTATACGTTGGCGACGAGCACCGGGTCCTCCTTCCACTGGATGGCCCGGGTGTTGTTGAGGATGCGGAAGTACCGGATGATGTCCTCGTCGCGCTCAAACTCGCGGATCGCCACCATCACCGGAAAATCCGGGGCTCCTGGATTATTTTCAAAATATTTTTTTAGCACATTACTCCGGTGCTGGCCGTCGATGATGTAGTGCTCCGACCGAAAGTCGATGCCGTCGACGATAAGCGCTACCCGGAATGGATTTGTGTCCAACGATTGGATGTTGTCCTCGACGCCCGCGTGGATCTCGGCGACATGGCTCTGGTCCAGGACCCGGTTCCCCTTCCAGACAGGAAATTTGATTATTTCCTTAGCCGAGGATACCATCCACACCGACCCGTCCGACGATGTAAAAAGAGACATCTTTATTCACGATTGCAACAACAATCGCGCACTAACTAAAAATCCCAAATAAACGCAATTGTTTTTTTTAATTAAATTATCAAAATGACTACCCCGCGGACCAACATTCGTCCCGCCGTCAGACTCCAGGTCGCCGCCGCCCAGGCTTACTGCTGCGCCGAGTGCTCGCTGACACTGGGCGCCACCTTCCACATCGACCACAAAGTCGCCCTGTGCCTCGGCGGCACCAACGACACTTCAAACCTATGCGCACTGTGCCCAAACTGCCACGCGGTCAAGACGAGCAGCGACATGCAGCAATACTGGGACTCGCGGAACTCGACGCGCCAAGAGATGCGCACCGTTATGGATAAAAAGGTGCAGGAGAACCGGGAGATCGAGGAAGAGCTGAGGATTATGGCGGTAAAGAGCGACCAGCTGCAGGAGCTCTACCGGGCCAACATTGAGATTATTGACAAGATAATGGGCGACTGCAGCCACGGGGAAGTCGTGGAGGTCAAGGCAAAGCGCATGAACGTGGACAAGACGATGGACGTGTACCGGGCCAGGATTTCCCAATTGCCCCAGGAGCGGTTCCTTGAGTTTGCCGGAGCCTTTATCACTGACTACCGGATGCGGGGCTCCGATGAAACCACGTACCCCCGGGAGCGGCACGCGGCCGTTCTTATCGAGGTGATCAAGCAAAAAGGATTTTTGCCGGCCGGATTCATCAGTGCCAATAAAAAGGCGGGACGCTACGCCGAAAGTCTCCCCGGGGGACTGTTGCGGCCCGACGAGGAAGGAACCGGACCCCGGGCGCGCCTTATTTTTATCGGCGGCCGGAACCATTTTACCGGCCAGGAGCAGTCGTTTTGGTCAATCCAGAAGTCGGACTACGTCTACGACGACGGAAACAGCGCGCCGCTTTCAACCACGCCCAATAATTTCTATTAAAAAAAATTTTTTTTTATTCATTAAAATTACCGAAAGGTAAATGCCGGTTTTTCTTTCGGCGCCAAACTGCTGGAACCGGTTTGCGGTCTGTGCGTCATCGTCGTCATCGTCTCCAGGAGGTCCAGTGGCACCTCGGTGACTCGGGTTCCATACAGACAGCACAGTGACTCCCGCAGTCCCGGAACCTCGATGATCTTGTAGGTCAGTGTGGAGAGCAGCACAGTTTCGTTGCCGGGCGGAGACAGCCAGAAATTTTCCGACATTTCCTGATAGCCTAGCTCAATTAAAATCGCCGACATCTGACCGGCAACAGTGCGCGAGCGTCGGCGCTTTGCGGAGTCCGTTAATTGATCCGTTACCTTGTTCCACCGGACGTCGTAGTGGACTGATACTCGGCACTCGGTATTCATTTTTTACTTAATTTATTAATTAATTAACTGTAAAAAAACCAACCGGAAGCGCCGCCACAATGTAACACAGCTGGCCCAGCGTGTTGTACACAAAATCGTCCAGCTTGGGAACCATGACGTTTTGGTACGATGCACCGGGACATCCCCAGGTCCGGGTGCCAGTCTTAGTGACATGCGGCAAGCAGTGGTTCGCAATGACCTGTAGCAAAAACCATGCCACTCCGACAGCAAAGATGGCCAAGTGGTCGGCGATACTGACGGGTTGCAGAATATAGCACAAAAGAAAGAAAAGGACCACGTGGATGCCGTTCCAGAAGCAGAGGCGCAGCTCCAAACGGAACAGGGTCCGGTTCAAGTGGTCGGAGCACTCGCGGGGCGGGCCGCGATGAGAAGCGTCCGACAGTCGGTTTGCATAGAAATGAATTAGCACGATAAATAATGTCATAATTGCGACCAGTATCCAAAAACACTTGTAAAATGGAAACCTCATATTTTATTTACTGCCAAAAGTATTTTCCTTTGAGTAGGTCGCGTAGAGAAATCCGTCGGCGTCCTTGTGGTTTTCGTACAGCGAAATCATGTTGGCCGACATCGGAGCGGCATGGCTCTTGTCGAAAAATATAAAAAGCGCCTGTTCGGGGGTAAGCCTCACCCGTTTCCGCACCACCATATAAAACTGGCTCATTGTAAAGTTAACCGGCACCAGAAACTTTTTTTTGTCTAGCAGAATAGGGGAATTGGCAATGTACGGATTGGGCTCTACAATTATCGGGATCTTGAGAGGATTTCTCTCGCGAATTTTAAGGCTTTCGGCGCAGCGCGCCTCAAAAGTGTTTTCGGTTTTGTACGTTGCCAGCATTACCGATTGACTTTTTTTCCCGCAACAAAATATTATCAATAAATTTTTTTTTCTTAAATTAAAAATTTTTAATGGAACCCGACTGTTGTCGCGTCTTTTCTGGAACGGAAGGCAAAGCCCGCTGCTTCTTCCCTAAGGAAAACGCCGAGCTCTCGAAATTCCGCGTCGTCAACTTCCCCCGGTTTGAGCTAAACCAAATAGGCAAATGCTACGTCTTTTTTGACACGGAATTTGTGTCCAGCTTCCCGTTGTCGGCCGGCGTGGCGCTGCCGTTTACTGCACGCACCATTGAAACGGGTCCCGTGCTAATGCTTGTTATGAAATTTTTTGACGGCACGGTTGCCGACGACTTTCAAGTAAAGCTTGAGTACCATTGCGACGTTTTTAATAATTATAATGAATTATAAAAGGTTATACACCTTTAATAAAAAAATCACAGCATGGCGGGCACTGCTGGCAGTCAAAAACAAAAATGCCCCATCTGCGTTGCAACAATGTGCCCGTCCAGGCAATTCATCTGCCCGGGATGCCAATTCATCTGCTGCAAAATCTGTATGCGGACCTACGTGCTCAACTCGCTGGAGCCGTCCTGCATGAACACTGACTGTCGCCGCGTCTTTTCCATTGAAATCCTGCTGGAACAGCTGCCCGACAACTTCCGAAGCCAGTACAAGGACCACTTGGCTAACATCGAACTGGAGAAGGAGCGCCAGCGTCTGCCCGATATGATTGCCAAGGCAGATAACGCCCTGAAACTGCGGCGCCTGGAGCACAAAATCTCCAAGGCTAAAGCCGTCGTCTCCAACCTTGAAATGGACAAAAATATTCTTCTGATCAACAATAACCAGGACCCGGAGGATACCAGAAGGGCCTTTATGAAAAAGTGCGCATCCGAGACGTGCAACGGCTTTCTGTCGAGTAACTACAAGTGCCGACTCTGCGAAAAGACAACTTGCCTGCACTGCGGAGTCATCCGGGAGTCGGAGGATCACCAGTGCCTTCAGGCCAACATCGACACGGTAACCCTCCTGAAAAGCGACACCAAAAATTGCCCCAAGTGCGCCGTTCCCATTTTCCGGTCGAGTGGGTGTCCCCAGATGTTTTGCGTGCGGTGCCACACGGCGTTTGACTGGACATCCCTCAAAATAATCAATGGTCCAATCCATAATCCCCACTACTTTGAGATCATGCATGCCCTGGCTCAGACCACCCAAACTGCCGGCCAGCAACCAATCGGCCAAGACTTGCCCTGCGACATCCAGACCCAGGACAACCTCCGGCAGATCTTCAGTGCCCGTACCGTCTTTTTACAGGGAAGTTCCAGTTTCAATTCGTCGATCCAGCGCAGTCTAATGCACCTGCTCATGTACTCGCTGCCAGAGTTCATGCCGGTTGAGCGCATCGAACACCAAAAAAATAAGTACCGACTTGCCTTTTTGCTAAGTAATTCGGTGATCGACGATGAGACTGGAGAACAGTTCCCAAAATTTGACGAAGAAGAATGGCTGTACCGCATCAAACTCCAGCAGTCCGAGCTGCTCCGCACCAAGAGCAACCACGACATCCTGCAGACATACCTATTTGCAATGGGCGACCTTTTGCTCAAACTGAACTCACCGGACCCGGAACTCCGGCCCCAGGACGTCTACGACGAGATGAACACCTTGCGCAAACTCGTCAACCGGAGCCTGGCGAAAAATTGCAAGTCGCTGGGAGTCATGCGCCGTAAAGTCGTTAACCGGGTTAGGCCAATTACCATGGATTTTCCGAGGTCTTCGTCACGCCGAGGCATCGACTGCTGGAACTTGGATTTAATTACTGTTGCCAGCAAGCAAGCCGGTAAACGGCCACGGCTTCCGATTTCTTCTCCTTCTTAAAAATTAATTTTAATAGAAATTTTAATAAATATGGGTTTTAAAATACCTTCAAACCACGAAAATCCCCTAGACATCCTTCTCACCGGAGTCGCCAGCACCCTTAACCCGGTTTTCCGCGCCACCGGCCATACCCCAAACCTTATCACGACGTACTCATTCGTCACGGGCCTCCTGGCCGTCTACTTTCTCTACAAGGGCAACGTCATCCTCTTCTCCGTGCTCTTTTTTGTTTCTTACTTCTTCGACTGCTGCGACGGTTCCTTTGCCCGCAAGTACCACCTCACGTCAAAATTCGGCGACCTCTACGACCACATCACCGACGTCGTCGTCTTCTCCCTGATCGTCGTCGTCGTTATCCTCCGCTACCGCTCCGCCATAGACTGGCTTTCTATTCTTTTATTTGGCGGGTTCTTAACGCTAACCCTCGTCCACCTGGGCTGCCAGCAGCGCAACTGCAGCCCAAAGGACTGTAGCGGCGAAGAAACCCTGGACAACCTCAAAACAATGTGCACCGACCGACGCCACATCGCCTGGACTCGCTACTTTGGCACCGGCACTTTTATCGTCGTCATCATATTACTGATTGCATACCTCCACTACAAAACTGTTTAAATTTTTTGCTTTTTATTAATCGTCCAAATGGCACAGGCGCGTTTTGAGCGTGCACGGATACGGTCCAGTAATTTGGTACTCCAGTAGCAGCGGCGTGTCCGTGTCCATCGTCAGAGTTAGCTTGGCAACTGGACTGCCTGCGGCTGCTGCCAGACTATTGATCAATCCTATTACCGAAAAATTTTTTGTGTACTTGACCGAGTCACTCTTCGGCTCTTCTTTTTCAAAAAGATACCTCCGCAGCCCCGGTGCCGATATCTCAACCCCAATCCCAGGGTAGTTTGTCACCGCAACGCTTATGATCCCGAAGGACACCAGTGTTTCCAAGACGTCATGCAGCTCCGTCACCGACACAGTTGTGGGCTCCGTGGAACAAGTTGTTAATGCCGGTTGACCGAAAAACTTTTGTTCAAAGCACTCGTCCACCGGCTCCAACCAGTTAATTTTGAACGGACTCACCGGAGAGCTGTACTTATTGTTTCTGTACTCCCGGCGGTACTCTTGGCGAGTTTTCAGCGGAACCCACAGCTCAAATACCAGGAACGAGACTTGGCATATTCCGCTAAAAATGAGCTCAGGAATTTCTTTGTCGCTGTCTTCGTTCCACCGGATGTTGACCTGGTGACTTAAGCGCGAGCACCGTCGCAGCGCTTTTCTCACTTCTTCGCTCATAAATAAGTGTTTTCTTTAAATTTTTTTCATGTGTACAAGTCACATTATAAATTGTGAAAGCAAACGCAACACAATCCGAATGTACAAGACACGCAACTGCCGCTCATTTAGCACTCTGGGCAAATGCCCTTACGGAAGCAGATGCCAGTTCGCCCATGGAAATGAAGAGCTCCGCGAAACGATTCGGCCTGATTTGGTAGCTTTGCTATTATAAATTAATAAAAAAAAAGCTTTGCGATTATAAATTAATAAAACATAAAATAATATTTATTTTTTTTTACAGTACAAGTCCAAGCTTTGCAAAAACTTCAACAGTGCCAATATTTGCTACTACGGCTTGGATTGCAACTTTATCCACATCACCAACAGTCGCAAGCACATTTTCGAAGAACTGTTTTTTAAAATGACGCCAATGCCTCAACGCCAATGTCTTAACGGCCGACTGCCCATTTTCAAACAAATCTGCAATAAAAATAATTAATTTTTTTTTTATTTATATTTCTGGGCGATAAATATAGTCCAAGATAGCTCGGGCAACAATGCGGTAAAAGGGCCTCGCCTCCTGGGGCAATTCGTGGTACTTGATGTTCCGCGTATCCATAAAAGCCCGGTGGCTTTTAGGCAATTTGTCACGCCAGTGCGTGAACGACATTCGCCACCCGGTGTGCGCAACTTCAGCTAAATCGTCTAAATTAATGTCTTTAAATTCAATGTTTAAATTTTTTAAGTACATTATCCTAGCGAAGCAGCAGTTTACCGAGTACCGGAAAGCGTCCATTTTGAAATTGTATCCGTAAGAAGGCGGATTGCGATAAAATGGCCTAGTGCTGTAAAAATCAGCCACAGCACAATCCGCCAAAAAATATAAAATGTTATTGCTCATATTTAATAAATTACAAAAAACATAATTTTGCATGGAAAAAAAAAACGAAGTGATACTCACACATAATATAGACGCAATACTACTTTTTGCGCAACGGAATGGCATACGAGACATTGACATTGACGTTGATGATAGTATTTCCCGGCTTGTTGCATTGATCGACACCGGGACATCACTGAAGATACTGCTGGAGACTGATCGTCTTTTGGCGGCGTTGCTTTCTGCAAAAACTCTTGACATCACATGGAAATTGCTATTGTACAAGGCACTGAAAAAGGCCAGGGCACTCGCAGTCGCCCGCGAAATACTGCGCCACGCTCCTCCCGATTGGCAGTCTCGGGTGTCGCTGACCGAATTATACTGCATGTCCCGCGGTCATTTGGAAAATTTGCTGCGCGCAGAAAACGACGCTACGCTATTTAAAAGACAAATGCTATTTGATGTAGACTCCATAATTACCGATGGCATAGCGTGCGCCAACCCTTTGTCGTACCGCGAGTACCGTCTCAAGAAGTGCCGGCCGTGCGGGTGGCAGCAGGTCAACAATGACTGCTGGCTCTCCGGGTTCATGTATGCGGCATTCGCGTCCGATGTGATAGCACCATTTTTTTCCGCGGCACTGGACCGGATGTGGGCGAGCGACTCCCAAGAGCTGCGCTCGCTGGCGGTGCAATTGTCGCGGTTCCTGGCGGCGATTGACAATCCCCAATTTCCGGGGCAGTGTATTGTAGGAATTAAGCAGGAAATTTATGGGGCCATGGATGCCTACCAAAAGAAAGCAGATTTTATGGACGCGTGGAGCACGGCAATGGAGGATGAGGTAAGCGTGTCCGGCGACGGCACCGTCGGGAGAGGGTCAGTGCAGCCATTGCTTAAGTTATTTTCGCACGTAGGGAGCGACTCAATAGCACTGGAAATGAAATTTACCAGTGGGTGCGACATTATTTCCACGGTACTAGGAATCATTGCTGCACAAGGTCCCGGCAAAAAAGTATTCATCATTAATTTTGACGGAATGGATCCAGCACGGTGTTATAAAACATTGACCCCGACGAACCGAACGGCCCTGGAGACGGCAGTAGCCGCGAAAACCGGCTGGACGCTGCAGAGCGTGATTTACGGCAATGATAATCATTACTGGGTGGATGCGCGGTGCGGCGGCACCTGGAGCTCCTACAACGGGATTACTGTGGGACCAACGAGAGCCTGGGAAACGATAAATTTGACGGGATTTACGCTATTTTTTGCAAGCGACGCCGTTGTCGCAGTACCAGTGATTGATGCCGGTCAATTGGCATAGAATGTGGACGAGTGCGCCAGTAATAAATAAGCTGAGGGCGACTTGCCACCAAAAATTGTATTTTTTCCAGGTAAAGTCACGCTGGGAAATAAACATGGATGCTGAAGTAATAATAAAGCCGATCACGGCCGTAACCAGACCAACACAAATTACTTCCAAACAAAATCGCCAAAACATTTTTAATTATTTTTATTTATTATATGATTTAAAAAAAAAATGAATAATTATTGCAAAATTTTATTGAGTGTGGGTTTAGTTGTGATTGCTATAGTTGCAATAGCAACAGTAATTATTAAATTTATGAGCATGAGGAGCGTAAATTATTTTGAAGATATGACAGGAGTATATAATGCAACAAATTATATAGACAATAGCCCAATTATTTGGGAAAAAAGTGTTTTTACAGATAATAATTTTCCAGGTATCGATTATGATGTAGAAGAAAAAAAAAAAGTATTTCAATTTGCAAAAAATATTAAACCCGATTATGCTGTTATTGATGTAGGTGCCCATATAGGTGACTTGGCAATTCAATTGGCAATGGCTCTTTTTAATGCTGGGAGGAAAGATGTCACTGTTTATGCAATTGACCCTTCTAAAGATAAATGTAATTTTATGCAAAAAATGATTATTTTAAATAAAATTGAAAATATTATAGTAATAAATGTTGGATTAACAGACAAAGAAGCCTATTACGGACCAGTATGTTTTGAAGAAAAAATAAACACGGGTGCAACTGAGTGGCACAAAACTATTACTAATGGAGTTAAAAAATTTGTTACGTTAGATTCTTTAAAATTAGACAAAAAAATAGGACTTTATCATATTGATGTAGAAAATTTAGAATTGGAAACATTACGAGGTAGTCTAAATACTTTGAAAAATTCAAAGCCTATTTTATGTATAGAAAGTTATTTAAAAAAAAAAGAAAATACTGATGAAAAAATTTATGGAAAAGTTAAAAAAATTGAAGATTTTCCAGAATTATTTATTTTTTTATCTGAAATTGGTTATAATCATTTAGGGTTTATGCCAAATGATGATTTAATTTTTCAGTAAAAAAAAATAAAATAAATAAACATAAAAAAAAAATTTGCTATGCATTTAATTATAAAAAAAATATTATGCTTGGCTTTAGTAATATTTATAATAACAATTATAACAATTATAATATTAATTATTATTGATTGTCAAACAACCAATGATGAAAATACAATTTATTTAAAGAATATTAACCCAATTGAAATGGAAAATACAATGATACACCCATATAACAATAGTCCTAAATACAATTTGGCATTTTATACATGCTTTTACGGATTAAAATCCAATATAGCTTTTAAAATACCAGAATTACCATCAAACAATTATGATTGTTATTTTTTTTCAAATAATACAGAAATGTTATTGACATTAAAATTTACAAATTGGATCTCAATATTTGATGATAAGCCAATAACCTCTGATGAAGTTATAAGTAGTATGAATAGTAAACATTTAAAATCATTGCCTGAAGATTTTATAGTTCTTAAAAAATACGACTATTTGTGTTATTTAGATAGTAAAGTAGAAAAAATAAACGAAACGTTTGTTGAAAATTTAATAAAACAATATTTTATTGATAAAAATTATGCTTTATTGATCCGAACTCATGACTTTTTAAAAGGTTTTGTGTGGGATGAGTATAAAGAGAGTATGTTGCAATCCAGATACCGTAGTGAAAAACATAAGTACAAAAAATATATTGAAGAACAAAAAAATGCTGGATTAAGTGAAACTACAGAAAAACATGCCATGACCGGATTTATTATTCGTAATATGAGAAATCCAAATACTATTATTTTGGATAAAAAATGGTATACTCATATTCAAAAATGTGGCATTCAATGTCAAATTTCCTTCTTTTTTATAAAACAGATGTTTATTAATGATATTCTTATTTTTGACGAATCTCCATATTAAAAAAAAATTTTTTTTTCCATTTTATTAATTAAATGAAAAAAAGTTTAAAAAAAATATGTTGTGTTAGTTTGGTAGTACTGGTAATAGTTGCAGTTGTAGCGGTTCTATATTGGAAAAATATTTTAATTTACAAACATAACAGTAGTTTGATTACACAAAAACAATTAGAGCATCAACAAACTTTAAATACTCAAACTATTCTAAAAAAAATCAAAGAATCTAAAACAGAAAAAAATTTAGAAAAAAAAACAGCTATAATTGTTGAGCCGCGTAAATGTGAAGCTTTGCCTTATGTTTTAAGTAACTTTTTTGAAAATTTAGATGAAACCTGGAGTTTTATTATTTATTGCGGAAATTTAAATAAAGATTTTGTTGAGGAATTTTTAAATAAATCCAAGGGCAATCGAAGAGTAAATGTAATTAATTTAAATGTAAATAATTTACCAATAGACAAATATAATGATCTATTTCTGTCTCAATTTTTTTATGATAACATTAAGACAGAAATATTTTTGGTTTTTCAAACTGATACACTAATTCTTAAAAAAACAAATTACTTTATAAACTACTTTTATAAATTTGATTACTGCGGTGCTCCTTGGAGTAAAAAAACCGTGGAAGATTGGAAGAATTTTTCACCTATTACCGAATTAAATTATTCGTGTGTTGGTAATGGCGGTCTTTCTTTAAGAAAAAAATCAAAAATGCTTGAAATTTTAAAGGATTATAATGAAAATATTTTTTTGGAAAAAAACGAAGATGTTATTTTTTCAGGACTTTTAACTAATAAAGTTAAAATTAAAAAACCATCAGATATAGAAGCCATGTTTTTTTCAGTAGAAGCCGTTTTTTCTCCTTACTCGTTTGGAATTCACAAATTATGGGAATATTTGGATGAAAATAAGTACAATCATATAATACAGTATCATCCCGATGTTAAAACAATTGAAAATTTATATAAAAAAATCAACAAAAAATAATATATTTATTTAAAAAAAAGATAAAAAATGAATGTAAATGAAAAAAAAAAAATGTTTATATTTTTTTTGATAATAATTTTTATTTTTATTACGATTGGTTTTTTTTATTACATCAATTACAAGAAATCTTATATCCACGATGAAGATGATTTTAGCAGATATATCGATATATTAAATAAAATTGATTATGGAAACCCAAAAGAAAATTTTAAAATTCCAATGTACTATATTAATTTGGAAAAATCAAAAGATAGAAATGATGCAATGCTTCGACAAAAAAAAGAGTATAACCTTCCTTTGGAAAGAGTAGAAGGTGTTAATGGGTATGAGTTTAAAAACACTGAAACAGACAGTTTTTTTATAATGCCTGGACAAAAAATCAATTTTATCAATTTGTTTTCCGAAACCGAAAATTTCAAACCTACTATAGGCTGTACCTTATCTCACATAAAAGCAATTCATACTGCTCTGGAAAATAACGATAAATTGGCTATGATTATGGAGGATGATACTGTACTAATTACTCATAGTCATTGGAAAAAAAAAATTAAAAAAATAATTAAAAAAGCTCCGCCATCCTGGAGAATAATAAATTTATACCATAATTGTGATCATATAACGAGTCAAAAGTTTTTATCAAATAAGGAAAATACCTGTGCTTCTGCAGTATGTTATATTATAAATAACCAAGGAATGAGAGAATTAATGAATTTAGTGAAAATAAATAACACAATCGTTCTAAAAAAAACAGGAAAGGCCAATTGCGCAAGCGCTGAAGCAGATCTATTGCCCGCTGATTTTTTTATTTTTAATTTAGTTGAAACCTATCATTATAATGGAAAAATACTAATTTTTCCTGATATGAAAATACAAAGTACTATTCATGTGGAACACTACGAAGAACAGCTAAAAAACGTGATAAAAAAAATTAATAAGTTTTTATCGTAAAAAATTTAACAAGCAACAGCTTAACAATCTGTAATACAAAAAATATTTTTTAATCAAGCGTCACAATTTTTAATTTAAAATGCCAAAAATAAAAACTAACTAATATAAAAAAATAAAATGTTAAAAAGAAAGGGCTTATTAATACTAGTACTGATATTAATAATATTTGGCATTTTTTATTTATTAAATTATTTTTTATACTACGCTAATAACTATGACTTAAATTTAGTAAACAATAAAGTAGCAGAAAATACAACAGCCGAAAATTATCGAGATAAAATAAATGATTTAAATTTGGTCATTATTGCAACGACAATTCCCAATAATTTAGTAGCAGAGAAAAGAAGAAATAATCTCGTTAATTTTTTTAGCAATTCAAAAGTTTCTATTCTGTTAAACCACGGAGAGCGCAGCAAAGACAAAAACAAAAATACTTTTATGACATTAAAAAATAGCATTAAAAAATTTAACAAAACTACTTTTAAGTACGGAATTGTTTGTGACGACGACTTTTTTCCAATAAATAATTTTATGCAGGAATTAAATAAAACAGTAAAGCTTTTGCCGAAAAATTGGCGTTCCCTACATTTGTGTCCAGGATTTGCTTGGGGAAGAAAGTTTAAAGACAACACCAAAATAGGATTATTTAATCCTGAAAAAAATATGAACGATTTTGACGTTCATTTGTCTGGACGATTTTTTAAAAACTGCAATGGGAAAAAATACACGGACAATGAATTTTGGCTCGGAGGCCCTGTGTGTTTTTTAATAAATAATAAAAGCGCGTCAAACTACTTAAATGAAATAAAAATTCAATTTAATGAAAATAGTATACCAAATGATGTTTTGCTTACAAAAATTTTAAGTAATAATGATTATATATGCCGGTACCCTCAGCTAGGTTATGAACGAGAGGAAGGTGGAAGTACACTAGCTCCTGATTAAATATAAAATTTATTTAAAAAAGAAACAGATTAAAAATCAATATATTTTTTTTTCATTTTATTAATAATAAATTAAAAAAGAAAAAAAAATAAATATGAAACAAACTGTAAAACAAAAAATGTTTTTATTTTTTTTTGTAATAATAATTATTTTTGTTACAATAATGTTGTTTTGGTTTTCTTTATTTGGTAAAAAAAGAGTTTATAAATATAATGAAGATGATTATAATAAATATATAGATATATTAAAAAAAATTGACTATGGAAACCCAAAAAAAAATTTTAAAATTCCAATGTACTATATTAATTTAGAAAAATCAAAAGATAGAAATGATGCAATGCTTCAACAAAAAAAAGAGTATAACCTTCCTTTGGAAAGAGTAGAAGCGGTTAATGGGAATGAATTTAAAAACACACAAATTGACAGTTTTTTTATAACACCGAACCAAAAAATTAATTTTATAAATTTTTTTACAGAAACAGATATCAGTAAACCCATTATTGGCTGTACATTATCTCACATTAAGGCAATTCATACCGCTTTGGAAAATAATGATGAGCTGGCTATAATAATGGAGGATGATACTTCACTTATTACTTATAATCATTGGTCAAAAAAAATTGAAAAAATAATTGAAAAAGCTCCGCCATCCTGGAGAATAATAAACTTATATCATTTTTGTCAAAATAAAACAAGTCAAAAATTTATATCGAACAAAGAAAATACCTGTGCTTCTGCATCATGTTATATTATAAATAACCAAGGAATGAAAGAGTTAATTGATCTTGTAAAAATAAATAACACAATCGTTCTAAAAAAAACAGGAAATACAGATGTATTGGCCGCGGATTTTTTTTTATATAATTTAGTTGAAACCTATCATTATAATGGAAAAATACTAATTTTTCCTGATATGAAAATACAAAGTACTATTCATGTGGAACACTTTGATTTACAGTTAAATAATGTAGTAAAAAAAATAAAGAAATTTTTATTATCAAAAAAAAACAAAAATGTTAAAAATAATTTTTGTTGTGCTATTGGTGTCTAAAAAAATTTTTTAAAAAAGATTAATTTTATAAAATGAATAAATTAATCTGGAGTTTCTGGGAAGAAGACCCTTCCTCGGCATCTGAGTCCGACAAAAATCTTTTGGCCGATTGCCTTGCGTCTTGGAAAAAATACTGTCCAGGCTGGACAATTCGCATCCTAAATTATTCAAATTACACCGACTGGGTTCCTTCGGAATTACTGCCAAAAAATTTCAGTGACCTAACTTTTACTTTCCAGTCCGATATTATCAGGCTTGTTTTATTATACAAGTACGGCGGCCTCTGGGTCGATGCCACATACGAGTTTCTTGAAAATATCAAGTGGTTTGAGGACTTGGTAGGCGGCCGCCATAATAACACAGATTGTTATGGTTTTTTTAATAACATAGTTTTTCCAGAAAATCATTTTTTATACTGCAGCGCCCCCGGGAGTGCTTCTGTTAATAGCTGGCTTGCAACTGTTGTTGGCATGGCGGCATATTCGCCGGATTTTTCAAAAAGTCCTGTGTATAAAACGCCAGGAGTCTTGGCGAAAATAAGTAGGCCAAATTACTTTATGAGTTACGCGGCCTATATGCATTGCGCCCATAACGCCGATAAATTAGGATTTGTTGGATTTAAAGAGCTTCCAATAGAGGTTTACGTGTTCTATATTAGCAATGTATTATTACCCTATATTCCCGGAACTAACCGTAATTCTACGTTGTCCAAGAGTAACTTACATGGAAATGATATAAAATTAATTAAGTACGGCCACAATTGCCGATATTATTTAAAACATAATAATTATATATTTTCAATATGGATGTTAATTTTTTTAGTTGGCGCGGCACTGGGGTATTATCTTTGGAAACCTTCGTCCGCTTTGTTTTTACTTTTTTTAATTGCATTGCTTATCACTTCCGGAGTCGTTTGTGTACTATTATTCAGACTTTTTTTTTAATTTAACTTAACAAGTAAAAAAATAATAAAATTTTTTTAATATTTAATTTTTAATAAAAAAAAATGAGCATTATTCTTAAAACTATTTTTATAATTTTTATAATTTTTGTAGTAAATTATACCTTATATTTTGTAATTAGATATTTAATAATTCATGTAATTATATTCACACTTTTAAAATCGCCCGTCGACTACAATAGGCGCGTGCTATTAAGCGAGGTTCCTCCGGAATTCCAGTCGCCGCATGCACAAGCAACTGCAAAAATCCCGAAAATACTTAGCCAGACATACCACTTGCCACACAAAATTCCGGAAAAAGTACTGGAGAATAAAAAAAAATTTGCCCCAGATTATAAAGTAAAAATATACGATGATAAGGAAGGAGAGGACTTTATAAGGCAACACTTCACAGACCAAGTCGTCGATAGATACAACAAACTCTCCGGAGCACATAAAGCCGATCTATTGCGCTACTGCATCCTTTACATCAATGGTGGCGTCTACGCCGATATAAAAACAGAGTTCATAGCCCCGCTGTCGTCGCTATTCAAAAATTCTTATGGCAGTAAGCCATTGATATATTTTGTCGATTCAATTCAAAATACAATTTACAATGGAGTAATAGCAACCCCAGAAAAACAAAAAATATTTTTGGACGCTATAAATTTTATTGTTCAAAAAAGCATATTGCTTCCCGAGCTACACTATGGCTGTTTTATTGAAGATCTTTTTGATAAAGTGTCAGCTGATTTGCAAACCAGAAATTTTAAGACCGGATTCAATGAAGGACAAAATAACAACTACTTTTTCTATGAAGAAATTTTGTCCAGAAATGCATCCGACTGTCCGGACGGTCTGGATCGGTACGGATATTGTTCCTGGATTTGTGACAGCGACACTCGGCCGAACAGACAGGTTATCAAGACCAGGTACTCCGACTATCCTTGGTAAATTCATTTACCTGTACTTGACTTTAATTACAATTGCCCAGACCAGGGCCGCTAGTAAAAGTATCGCCCCAATCACCAAAAGTACCATTGGTCCAGCCGATGATTTTGTCTTGCAGCCCATTGTGATTGGCTCGGCTTTACGACATACGCCAGAGTCCCAGATCGAGGTACAGTCTCCGACATTTACATTCTTCTTGGCGCAGTCGGCTTCATTTTTAGCATCGGGAAATACCAAGCTTCTTGCCCAAACGATACCGGCAACGATGAGCACTACCGCCACTATGAAGCAGGCAAACGCTGACCAGTAATTATTGACAACGTTTTTAAACATTTTTTTTATTATAATAATTATAAATAATTTTTTAAAAAATACAAAGATCTTTAAATTGATTGGCCATAATACTGGCTTCCTCCGGAAAATCAATTGTAAATTTGGCCAATCGTTCCGGTGTCACAATGGCGTCTTTCTTATACGTTCGCATCAGTTTTTTGCCCCAGCAGTGCAGAAATAAGGGGAAGACGATGCAATCAAACGTTGCCTCTTCGAGTTTTTTTGAAAGCTCTGCTGTTTTGCGGTGGTACAATTCAAAATCTTCTGGTGATCGGTCACTGCTTGAAAAAAAATTTTTTTTTTCCTCGTTCATCTGCATTGCCAAAATTTTTTTTAGCTTTTCCGCCCGGCGCAACTTATTAAATTCGCTTACCAATGGCGTCTCTTGGACATCTTGTTGTCCGTACCGCGACGGCTGCGACATAAAAAAGTCCGGGGAATCCAGGTAGGAAAAACTTTTGCCTTTTGTTATATCAGGTAATATTGGGCGCTCGGGGATCAAAAATTCAATTGATGGGGCCGGAGGAACTAAAAGTTCAATAATGGGTTCTGGTGAGCCGCGAATAAAACTCGGTCCCCGGGTTGACCGATGAATAATCATCGGCGTTAACGGCTTCGGCAATTTTTTTGGCGACGGCGACGGCAATGGCAATCTTTTTGGCGACGGCGACGGCGTTAACAATTTTTTTGGCGACCTTGACAACCTTGGTGATTTTTTTGGTGATTTTTTCGCTGTTTTCTTTGGCGATTTTGTTAAAGAACGAGACGGCTTTCGCGTCGCCGTTTTTTTTGGTGATTTTGATGGAGAACGCGACTGGCGGGAATTTTTTCTTTCTGTTTTACTACGCAAATGTTTTTTTTTTGCCATGTAGAGTTTTTTATTAAGAAAAGCAAAAATGTATTCTGAATTTTGGTTGAAAAAATCAAAAGAAAAAAAATATGAGGAATTAGTTCTTTTTGTGGAGTCGGAGTCCGAATCGTCGTGTCCAAACAATTGCTGGTGCGTCCGGGACATCTGCATCGATGACCCGGTGGTACTTGGAAAGGGTTCCAATGGAATTACCTATGCGTCGTCAACTAATGGAGTCATTTTGAAGATGATTGTCACCAACACCAAGTTCCAGGTCGAGACAGCGGAAAAAGAAACAAAAATACAAATCGAAGCCGGAAAGGCACTACCGACAGTAGTCGCCCAAATTTACCATGGAAAATTTTGTCACCCAGAATGCCTGGAGCCTTACCAGGGAATCTACCGAATCACTATGGAACGCCTTGGTATGTCGTTCACTGACTTGATGAAAAAAACGCTAAACAATTTTAATAATGTTAATAATGTTAATAACGAAAATAATTTAAAATATATTTTTTCAGAGTTGCGCAAAGCCGCTGAAAAATTCACAGTACTAAATAGAGCAGGCTACTGGCATGGCGATGCCCACGGTGGTAATATTTTGCAAACGCTCGACACCAATCCCAGTTACAAAATAATAGATTTTGGCCACGCCCAAAAAATAGAGCCACAGAACATTCCGTTTATGCAGAATGTCGACGCATTTTTTTTCATCATCAGGAGTATTGTTGACATGAATGTGCATTACAAGGTAAACCTCCGGCTTTACCCCAAGCTAGTATCCACTGCAGCGACCCTAATAGCGGACTTTATGCCAACAACAAGGGCCAAAGACATGTACAACGCTTGGGATGATCGGGTGAGCTCTATGTTTTTACCAGAGTACGATAAGTTTTACCGGGAGCTGCTCAATGAAAAAATCAGTTTGTTATTGGAACACAAAAAAAAAACCTTTGCTGTAAAGAAAAATGAAATCCATTAGCCATAGCTGGGTAAATCTAGAAAGTCTTGGATTAATACATAGGGCGGCGCTCGACTCGGACACACAATTGTCCTTGAGAATAATAACGGCCAATTCCAAAGCACAGTCAAGAGTACTGGCACATTACTCTCTGGACGGTATTGACGCAGAGGCGTGTGGCGCAACGGATATCGCAGTGAAAGGGTCCGCACGGAGTCTGGGTAAAAGTTTTTTTACGGCTTTTGCGAATTATGCGCCATCGTGGTACGGAGCCGAATGGCCGGCAATGGTTCCAGAAAATCTTGCGGCCGACATTATCAGCATTTTGGGTCTTGATAATTACGGAACGTTTAGACCGGCAGGCCTGGAGACATTTTTGCCTTCGGCTTCTTTCGGCTACGGATTCACCGGTTCTAAAATGGCAGAATTATATAAATTTCCTGCCGGAAACGGAAGCGGTCAAAATATTGGGATAGTTCAACTGGACGGATCCTTTAGCCAAAATGAGTTGAATTATTATTTTTCATCTCGTAATCTCGGTACCGCTCCGGCTGTGAAGGTTGTGCTGCTCAACGGAACCGCCCAAAAAACCAACGAGGCGGACATTGAAGTCGCCCTTGATGTTCAGATTATTGCGGCAGTCTGTCCCGCAGCAAATATAACCATTTATTTTTCGCCCAATTCGATTCAGGGATTTTATGAGGCTATCCGCGTCGCCGGACTAAACAATGATGTTGTTTCCATTTCCTGGGGACAAGACGAACAATCGTATTTGCAGACGTATGGCTACCTAAATTCATTTTCAAATTTAATTGGCGGACTCGGCAAGCCCGTTTTTATAGCCTCCGGAGACTACGGAAGTGCCGGGCTAACCGGATCCGGACTGCACGTGAGTTTTCCCGCATCAGTTCCAGCGGCGTTTGCATGCGGCGGGACGACAATTGTTACCGACGCCACGAATACCTCCATCGTCGGGGAAACAACATGGACCGGTTCCGGCGGGGGCTACAGTGCCTATTATCCCATTCCGGTGTGGCAGACGTCGATTGTGCCCGGATTAAAACGTGGAGTGCCTGATTTTTCAGCCAATGCCGACCCAAGGACCGGGTACTCCGTGTACACCCAGCGAACCGGCAATATAGTTGTCGGAGGAACAAGTGCGGTCGCGCCCCTAATGGCTGCCCTATTTGCCCTGATTAACGGAAACCGCGGGGCCACTGCCAAAATAAGTTCCATTAATTCGGATATGTATACGTTTCTTGGAATGAATGTGTACCGGGATATTACTGCCGGGTCCAACGGAGCCTATTCGGCCAGCAGTGGCTGGGATCCTGCTACAGGCTTGGGAGTCATCAATGGCATCAATTTGCAAAATCTAATTTACCCGGCGCCCCTGGCGCCCCCGGCGCCGCCAAAGCCCCCAGCGCCTCCGGCGCCGCCAAAGCCCCCAGCGCCCCCGGCGCCCCCGGCGCCGCCAAAGCCCCCAGCGCCCCCGGCGCCGCCAAAGCCCCCAGCGCCCCCGGCGCCCCCGGCTCCGGTAGCGCCCACGCCTGTTATTTTATCAGTGAGCCCATCTGTAATTAATCGGAGTGTGGTGAATCCCCAAATTACTATAGGCGGAACAAATTTGCTGGAAATAGTTCAAGTTCTTGTTAATGGAAAGGCGGCGCGCATCGCTCAGAAAACAAACAAATTCATTATTATTTTCCCGGGTCAGTTGGCAATCGGCCCCGCTCAACTTACATTGCTGACTAAGAGCGGCCTATCCATTGCGGTTAGCGGAAAATTAAATGTTGTTCCCGTTCCCGCAACGCCAAAAAAACAGGCAGATCGAACGGCTGAGCAACGGCGCATTTCAGCAAATCGAGGAAATTTGATTAAATAAAAGATTATAAAATTTATTAACAAAACATTGATATCGTGGAAATTGGAATGCGAACCCATGTTGGTAGCGAATCGTACTGGGAAACGCAAGTTACAATGGAGTCGCCGCAAACGTCAATCGAGAGAACGGATTCCATTTGCATTTTGAAAAACACAAATGGCAATGAATAATGTTCAATGGCTTTTCCGTCCGGCGACAGAAAAACCACCATGTGCATGTACCGACGGACAAGACAGCTTTGGGCCAGGTGAACAATGCCAATAAAGCCGCCCCCGTAAGCGACAAAATTAGTTGAGCTTTTTACTTTTTTAAATAATTTAGGGGTTTGAAAATTACTTACATTTTCAAGAACCCTGTCGCGGACGATTTTTCCCACAGAGTAAGGAAACCAATTGTAAATTACAACATCTTGGTCCAAGAAAATCCAATTTTTTTCACATGCCGGCTTGACGTCCAAATCACAATCAACCCAATCGGTCACCGGCTCCGGAAGGCTCTGAGCCAGTAGCCGACAGCTGAAATTTCGCGTGTTGATGGCCGCCTCCGGCTCCGATTCGTCCAGAATAATGTAGTTTCCGTAGCTCCGGTCGATCCGGTAGTTTACCAAACGGACATTCAGCAAATAGTAGTCACCTTTCCGGACAAATGAGGTTGATGACAGCGTGTAATTTGGCGGAATGGCCGCGGCCGGAATGTTTAATTGATAGCTGGGCTGGCATAGTTGAACCACAAGGGCGTAGTGCTGCAAATTATGGTACGACAGCTCATTACCGTGGTCATTGCAAAACGCCACGAGATACCGGAGATTGTCCTCCAGGCTTTGGGGCTGCACATAGTAATTTAGAATTGTTTTTTCATACTTAAACAGGTGAGAGTACACATCGTTCTCCAAATGCAGGTGGAGACTAGTCGGCTTTTGAATGCAGATACCCTGTTGCATATAGTGCCAGGCCTTATGGTGCTTTAAACATTCCCGGAATGTCTTGGTGAGGAAATAGATATTTTCCGAGCGCTCCGGAATGAGCTCAAATGCTTTGAGAGCCCACATTTCCATTTTTGGAAATTTTTTAAGCTGAGCATAGAGCCGACTAATTTGGTACATTGAATACCAGCGCTCCTCAATCCAGCCTTTGGCCCGAACCCGCTTGCGGTACATAGCAATCTGGTCTCTTATGGATAACATATGGATATACTCATCATTATCGACCAAAGAAAAACTTTCAATGCACAATGAATTCATAAATTCATTAAGGGCTTTTGGGGTTGCGGGCGCGTCCCACTGTGCAGCGCCGTTACAGCGCCACGGAAAATTTAGCCGAAGGAGTCTTGTACTTAGTACTTGAGAATTTTTAAAATTATTGTTTAAGATGACCGAATAGCCTTCAGCCACTAGCGTGTCCTTATCAAACTCGGCGGACACCAGCAACATATCTGCGTTCATCGAAAGCATATAGGTTGTATCGAGGGGCCACTCAAGAATAGACTCGCAAAAGTTTCGGGTGTGGTCAAATGATAGATTGCGGTTGGTTGTGATATCAATCCAAGTGTCATTGAACAAAGCCACGGGCGCTTTGTATTGCATAATAATTTCGCGGGTGTTGTCGGTGGAGCCGGTGTCGCAAATGACTATTGCATCGGCAATGGGTTCGACACTGGCCAGACACTGCTCAATATTTTTTGATTCATTTTTCACAATAAGCGTAACAATAATCCGACGCTTCATTGCTTTTTTAAATATTCAACAATTAATGAATTAATTTATTATAACACGCTTCAGTGCACAAACACCCAGATCGCGCCGATGTTGCTGTCGTCCATGGACCCGACGACCGCGAGAGTCTTGCCGTCTCCGGAGAGCGCAATGAAATTTCCCTGGCTCACCCCGGCCCCTGATTTCCGGACGTAGCCGGTCCCAACAAGCTTATTTTCAAGCTTCCATTTGTGGTCGTGATGCATCAATATCCAGGTTGCTCCAATCGAATCGGTTCCGCCAACGTTTTCGTCATTGTTTGCCGAAGCCGCTAGAATCTCACCGTCAAGCGACAGTGCCACGGCGTTGCCGTAAGCGATATTTTCATTGTCAAAAACCCCGTATTTGGGAAACTCTTTGTGGCCCTGTTGGTGCCAGGCGTCCGTATCGTGCTCCTTCTTAAAAGTAAACACGCTTCCATTGCCGTTGTCGTCATTGGCCGCTCCGACAACCATGTAATCGCCATGCCGCGACAACGAAATGCTCCCGCCAAATGCAGTTACCCCCGTTGTGGGATTCACCGGTAGCATTCCGCTTCCAACTATTTTTTGCAGCAGTTTCCACGAGCTACTGGCGGAACTAGCATAGACAAAGACAGCCCCAACCCCGCCCGAGTCGCCCAGGGAACCAACGGCCAAAATACGACCACTGTGCGTAAGCGCAACGGCGTAGCCTTGTCCGGGCAATGCTTTATTTGTTGCGGATGCGGCCACCAATTTCTGGCCTACCTGGACATTATCATAGAAAACCCACACTGCGCCGGTATTGCTATCGTCGGTCTGGCCGCCGACGGCCATTGTGCGACCGTCGCCGGAAATAGCCACCGCATTGCCCTGGCCAGCGTTTCCGGTTGCCCCAGTGCCCAAAATATTTGCCGATTCTGTCCAGGTGTTATTGCTGTTTTTAAATACCCAGCATTTGCCTTGGCCGCCTGCCTGGTCCTGGATTCCCGCGATAATGGTGTTACCGTCGGCGCTCAGCGCAGCCACCAAATTGCCTGCATTGGCCGGAACCGTCTGACTTGATGGAACGAGTTGTTGCTGGACGTCATACGTCTTTTTGGTGTCGTTGCGCTTCATAACAACAACGGTACGAATGCCTTTGATTTTCATTGTTGCGACGAGCACGTCACCGTGTTCGTTAAGCGATACCGAAGAATTGATGGCGCCCATTGTCTGATCCGCACTAACCACTATCTTGTCGCCAAATTGATTTCGGGGAAAAAGACGGCGCTTCATGCCCCGCGGCATAACCATAATTGCCGCATAGACTAGCACTACAACAGTGACAATCACCAAAATGACGTACCAAAATGTTTTGGTGGTTTCCTTCATCTTTTTACTTTTACATTTTTTAAATTTTAATTTTATTAAAAAAAATGAATAGCACTGATCAATTAACAAATTGCATTGCAGCCTGCCCCACAACCGTAGCCAGTGCGCCATTACACTCACAATGTGTGTTGCAGTGCATTGCTGGCGCATCAGCCCACCACTCCGATCTGCAGAGCAGTAGCAGCCCAGATGGCAGCTACGACGGCTTGCTCAATGGCCTATCTGGCTACTTTAACACAGAAGTTGTTGTACGCATTAAACCTCAAACCTACGTCAACACTTTTGTTATTACAAATCCTTCTTACGTGTCCAACTATAATAGTAATGCTCATGACAACAATAACTCCAGTTCCGACAGAGTTGCCGATTCAGGCATTGGGATGATTGTATAAATTTTAATTATTTAACAATCATTTTCCATAAAAAAATGAACGAAGCAGACTCCGAAACAATCAGCCGCCTCAAATTCATTGGTCGTGTAAAAAAGGGCGAGCGCATTGACGTCACTAACGTCAATGTCATGCGCCCTAGCATTTTTACGTCAATCTACCGAACCCTAATTAACCGCGACTCTCGCCGTAATACTCTTCACTTTATACGCGACACCGTGTCCAGTGCATTTGTCATCCTGGACTGTCTGGACGAGCTACAGCACATGTCTGAAATCGACAGCAGCTGTCTCCGGAACCTCATCGCTGACATCCGCGGAGCCCTGGTGGGAATTCAGAGTATCAAGTGCACCTACTCGACAGACTCAAAGTTCTGCTGTGACCTGGAAACTGTGGAGCAAATGGTCGCGACGAGGCTTTCGAAATTCTCTTAATAATAAAATTAAAAACACTATTTTATTTTTTAGTTTACCGTAAAAAAACGACATTAATGTCGTATTTTATGAAAGCGTCGCATATTAAAAAAAATTTTGTGTGTTATTTTTTTAAAAACACTTTTTTTTAGTTTACCGTAAAAAAAAGACATTAATGTCGTATTTTTTAAAAAAAATTATGCCAAAAAAAAAGTTTTTGTGTTATTTTAGCTAAAAAACACAATAAATTTTTTTGTTTATTGTTAAAAAAAATGACATTAATGTCGTTTTTTTATTAAAAATTTACATATTAAAAAAAAATTGTGTTACTTTTGACAAAAGCACAATTTTTTTTTAATTGCCGTTAAAAAAAAACAACATTAATGTTATTTTTTTTACAATTCAAAACCAAAATAAATAAATAAAAAAAATAAGAGAATAAAAATATTTTATTGTGCATTTTGTACAAACAAAAGCAAAAAAGAAGCATTGCGCAACAGTTTTTTTAAATTTTTTTTCAAAGGAACAAAATCTTTGCGAAGGTAATGCAGGCGACATATTGAAAAATTATTTTTCATTCTTTTAAATCTTTCTTGCCAATCACAATCGCCAGTTGATGCTTCCATTTTTTCGAAGCTTCCATCGAAGCTTCCAAATTCCTCAAACGGAAAAAGACGATCTTCAACATCACGGGCTTGATCCAATGCCTTGAAAATGTAGTCTTCAGCAATTCTCTTGTTTCCTTGTACAAATTCAATTTTAAATAATTTTATGTTATTGTTAATATTTTTGAAAAGCATTCCGACTTCGTCTTCGTCAACGGTTGGCAATATCTTATTGACTTGGCGAGACACTGCTTCTTGGCTTCGCACATGCTTAGACTGAGGCTTTGTAACAATCTTTACTCCTCCTTTTTTTGCGGCTGCTTTTGTCCGGGCCATCTGAAAAATTGTGATGCTTTATACTTGTGTTGGGCTTTAAATACTAGTCAACTAAAACAATTTAAAAAACACAAATCTTTTAATAAATTTTGCGCCAACGGACATGGGATAAAATTTTTTTTGCAATTTAAAATTAAAACAGAAATAAAATAATTGTAATGAGTAACGTGAATAAAGTACTCAACAAAGAATACGAGGTTCCAGAAATCTTCCTACATTCAAAAAACGATAACATTAATTAAATCAATTTAATTTTTTGTGTGTTTTTGTAAAACACAAAAATACTTTTTTTTTGTTAAAAAAAAACAAATGCAAATTTTCATTAAAACATTAACAGGAAAAACAATCACGCTTGACGTTGAAGCGTCTGATTCTATCGAAAACATAAAACAAAAAATTCAAGATAAGGAGGGAATTCCCCCAGACCAGCAGCGTTTAATTTTTGCAGGAAAACAGCTAGAGGACGGCCGGACCCTGAGCGACTACAACATCCAAAAAGAGTCGACGCTGCATCTTGTTTTGCGTTTGTAAGAAATTGGTGTTTTATTTAAAAAATAAAAAACACTAAAAAAATATACAATGCAGTACGATTTTTTGGTGAGTTTAATTTTTCTGAGTAATGTGTTACACTCCTGGCTTCACAATAACTTTTTTTTAAGTTTTATTTCTGCAGGCCTCTTCTACTCGGTAGACTTCTCAATGCCCAGTGTCTATCGGGTATTTAAGGCCATAGCGCTTGTGAATAATTTTTTGCTTTCTTTCCAACCCAACGATAATTTAAAATTAATTTTAAGCGGTTTTCTGCTCTCACTGGCATTGGAAATGAGCAACTATGACCCCGTATTCGACTACCTGGTGACCAGCTATTCAATGCATTTTGCGCTAATATAGTTTTGTGTTAATAACATCTAAAAAATCAGAAACATTGTGCGCATCGCTATGTCAGAGGCCACAGAATTTGAAATAATTGATACCGCGATCGAAACGACGGACGATCAAGAAAAAACAATCAAGACCGCGATCGAAACGACGGACAATCAAGAAATAAAAAGCGAGACCGCGATCGAAACAACGGCTGATCAAGAAATAGACGATGCAATGGAAATGCAAAAGCTAATGGACGAAAATGCCCAGCTGCGTGCCGAACTGGAAGAAGTTAGCCTTAAGCTTGCAACCATTCGCGAAATTCTATTTGATTTTATGAATAAAAATTATAGATGATAAAAAATTAAAATTTTTAATTTATTTTGCCAAGTCGTAGTAGTTTGTGTACCAATTGGGACTGGTAGCAGGGTCTGTGCTAACATAGGTAGTTTTTGCGCCCTGGGCAGATACGCAAATTGGTTTGCTTCCGTACTGGGAAACCATTTTTACTAAAGGCGCGGGACAGGTACAGTGCTTTGCGGACGGCGGTTCATTCATTGAAATGTTCCAATTAAATGTGCCGCCGGCGCACACATCCGCATTAAAGTCGGCGCAACGGATTGTATTAACAGTTCCTGTTGTTGGGTCTGTTACTGTTTTTGATAAGGAAGCGTAATTTGGGAACCCACAGACACACTCAAAATCACCGTGATCGCTTCCGGCCCAGCCCGAGTACGTCAACATGCCTCCCAAATTTAAATCACAGGAGTCCTGCTTTGCCGTGACCGGCAGACAGGCGCTAGTGTTTGGGATCAATGAGCCATCGCCAAGCGAAAGCGGCTGACAAGAGTACTCTATGTCGCCCTGGCACGGGGCACAGTCGTCATTTGTTTTGCACAGTGTGCGGGTCACGCTGCAGTCGGTTGCCATATTTGAAAATGAATTAGGGTTTATGTTGCTGGTTACTGGACTGGGTCGCAAAAAAATTCCCAGAATTGATAGACAGACCAGCATCGTCACAACAATGCAAGAAAAATATTTGAAGAAGGTTTGTAACATTTTTTTTTATTTATCACAGAGCTTTCAAATAAAAAAAATGAATGATCGCATTATCAGGCTCTTCGTCATTGCACTGGCAGTTATTTGCGCCTACGTCGCCTACGAGTACCTGATGAAGCGCGTTGTCCTCCACGAACTGTGCCTCGTCGATACCAATGACTGTGCGTGGCTTCAGTACTGGTCCTATCAGAATACAGTGCTTGTTGACATGCAACCGACCGGGTACTCAATTTTCTTTGACGGCCAGACCGCGTTTACATTTGGCGTTCAGCTTAACCGGGAGTTCACCTGCCAGCCCGTTAAAGACAGTGACGGCAAAGAAATTAATTACGACCCCGCGTACGAGGTAAATATTGTCACTGGGATACCTACCGGGGTCAAGTGTATTCTGTCGAGAGCGAATCTCCTGGATTTTTACCAAAAAAATAATGTGCAGCCCCAAAATATCTATGTCCGTACGGATTTAAGTAAATTTGACGTACGTGCCATTATAAACAAACTACAAGACGTCGGGATAATAAATTTGTCGACAGTTAAAAATATTTAATAATAAAAATTCTCACATGCCACCGATATTTAAAATTGTTTTATTTTTAATGGCCCTATTTATTATCATCTACCTTCTCGTTAATCTTCAAAACAAGTTCAGTCCAATGTACCGTGATTTTTGCCGAAACGACTTTGATTGCCCCTCAAATGAACACTGCCTCTACGACCGGGACTACGACAACTCCATTTGCGTCTCCAACGGCACAACCGATTGCGGTCTCACGGCCAACCAGGACCTCAAAGAGTGTGACCCCAGTGCCGCTAACTTTTGCGCCAATTCTTGTGTGAACCAGCCCCCGTTCCTGTGTCGCATTGTTACGCCCGGACGGCTGCAGGTCACTAGTCCTGGCGATAAAAACCTATACTCGCCAAACCCCAATGATGTCGTGAAGAGCCTACCCGTTGCCTACCAGTTAGCAATTGGCCTAGGAAGTGGAATGACGGTGGACGCCACCATTACCGGCGGAATTGTGGTTTCCGCTGTTATCTCCAATATTGGAAATAATAAGTACAGTAAGAACGATGCCTTGGTTATTGCAGTTCCAAAGCCAGCCTCCGGCGTTAAATCGGCATCGCCAATCAATCTGGCAAACATAAGTATCGTGGAGCTGGCGAATCCATTTGTGTGGAAACAGGGCAGCACGGTAATTAACGTTCCAAATTCGAATCCCGGAAAGGGCTGGTGTTTGCCGGATGTCAGGCAAAAGACCTGCAACCAGTTCACGTCGACCTCGGTGCTGACCGAAATCAATGACGGCGGAAAGACCGCTTATACCTGGGACTGCCACTGCAACAACAGCCTCATGTTTGACAAGGACGAGAACGGCGACTGTCTTGTGGAAAAGGCTTGCGGCTACGACAGCTCGGCTCCGGGCACTAACCTCATCAAGTCACTCTTTACCAGTGCGGATAGAAAGGCCACAAGCTGTACCTCCGATTCAAACTGCACAACCGCCCAATCCTGTCTTGACAACAACGGCAATCCTGCCAACAAAACCCAATGCAACGACAATTGCTTTTGCTACGAAAATTGGCTTCTCAATAAAAATACCAATCCAATGGACGGGTTCTGTGTCTGTGACCAGGCCTCGGCCTCGGCCAATCAGTACTCGGCCAACACAGAACCATCCACTTACCAAAAACTATGCCTCGCGGATACCTGCAAAGTCCCGGGGTGCGGTAGCTGTGGCTGCAACAACGAACAGGGAAATATATGCATGGGCTGTGGCTGCGACCTTGCCCCCGGTATGCCAAACACCTGGAACACTTACATTCCGTGCGACTCTACCACGCGCAAAGCCTACTACTCCCCGGACTCGGGCAATAACCCGGACTACTGGTATGGGCACGTCCTGGGCTGTCAGGTCGATGGCGTCGGCGACCCTAAGTGCATCTTAAATCCGTGCAATTCCGACAAGTGCTTTGCCCAATTAAACGCCGACTCATCTAAATTTGAATGTATTGTCAAGGACCTTACGTCAACGAATGGAGCCGTTTTTGCTAACAATCCGGTCGGCTCCACCTGCATAGACCTGTGTAACGACGGAAAGTCGCTAAAAAACGGAGTTATTTTCGACTGCGGAGACCGTGGCACCTGCAAGGTCGTCACGGACGCAAACGGCGTCCGGACACAGCAGTGCGAGTGCAACGCAAATTACACAAACGGGCCCGGCGACGTTTACTGCCAAACGAAGCTGTCGGGTCTTAAGGGACCGTGCATGTGTGGAGTCACAAACAATGGTTGTGTTCCGGGCATGACCTGCAATGGCCCCTGTAACTTTGGAACCAGCGGCTCTGTGTGCTGCACTAATTACGACCCCAATAATTTTCCGTACTGTACATAAAATGAATTTTAGCAGTTGCCGTTAAAGCCGCAGTACCACAGTTTGGGAACCTGATCGTCTCGTTTATTAACGTTGAGTCCCGTCAGGTGATTGTCCTGCTGGTCACCGGTATTGTCCTTGACGCTCTGGTCCGTGCTACCTGGATTTGAGTCCGCCGTGCAAACAATTCCCCATCGCGAGTCAAATTTAGTGATACCGGTATTGCCAATATCATAGCCATGGTTCAGGTGGAACAGCTGCAGGTCACGCGCACATGGAATATTGTCGGACGTGCTATTGCCGCTCTTTTCATTTAAACCATTATTGATTTTTAGGGAACCGCCCTGATTGTCCTTGTTCATCGAAGACCAGGTTAAACCTATATTGTTATCCATTTCTTTTGAGAATTCATCATTACCATTAAATTGGCACTGCGTTGCCAACCCGTTGTTAGTACAAGAAAATTTACTCATGTCTAAAATATCTTGCGCAATCTGAATGTTATCGGTGTCGGCAGAGCAGGGACACTGTATCGGCTGAAACGCCACGACACTATTGACTGGCCAGTACTTTTTAGTGCAATTTTCTTGGAACCCGCCGAGCGTTGTTTCCCGGGCAATGCCAATCGCGTCATCAACAATCGGGCCCGTCGCGCTACAACAGCCCACCCAGTCGTGCGTCTTATCCGTTGATACAATATTTCCGCACGTGTAATTGCCCTGCGCAGGGTCCACGTTTGGATAATACTGGCAAACCTTTGGTACGCTGTGGCACTGCGCACAAGCGGGCTCATTGTCCTTTGGATTTCTAAAAGTAATATCCGCACATTCGCTGTAGCACTCTTTTCCAAACAGGTTCGTGCTCTGCATGCATTGCTTTTCCAATCCGGTCGGATGCACGCTACAATCCCTTGGCGTCCCAAATGGTCCTTTGGAGTCACTGCATAGGCACTGGTTAGTGGCTTTGTCGTATTGTCCCATATGATAGTCACCGTTGTCGTACGTGAGCTTACAAGCATAGTCCTCGTCCTGACAGAGTCCTGTCGCGGGACCTGAAGGAACCTGGGAGTAGTCGATGGCCGTGCAGTCACAGGACGCTTTGGCCACGTCGGTAGTACAGTCTTCAGCAATGCATGTTTTATACTGGTAAAAGCCTGCATTGTCCGCGTACACCTGGGAGAGGCACGGGTCTAGATGACAGTGATACGGATCGTTGGGCAAGGAGATTGTAGGAATAAAATTTTCCAGATCGCCATTGCTCGACGTCTGGCACAAGCACTTAAACATCGGCGACCCGTCGGCGTTCTTTGCCAATGGATTCACATGCTCCAGCGCGTTCTGTGTATCGGGATAAGCCAGCGGGTCTACAAACGGATCCCACGCGGTCCCGGCTGGAATTGTGATTTGCTCGTTGACCTTAATCGCCTGGGTCGCCACCAGCTTATTGCCGCTCTGGTCCTGGGGACCGTCACTATTCTCTCTAAAATTTTCAAGAAATTCATTGACACACGCCACCTGGGTCCCGCAGTCCGGGCCTGAAAAAAGATCCGGGTACAGGCAGTCGCATTTCCACGACTGGCCGGATGCGTCACTCGTCCACAACCACTGGCCCGTGTAGCTATTGCAGGTAGTGTTTTGGCCGACCGCGGGCAAGCACCAGTCTCCCTCGGAAACCTTGGTGCCATTGAAGACGTAGTTGCTACTGTCGGAGACGTAGGTGCACGTGAATTCCGAAGTGCACTTGGAGCACTGGCCAGTGGCGTCGCAGGGCGTCAGGGTATCGTAGCAAGTGCTGCCCTGGATTTTGTTGTCGGGCAGGTCGGTTGGGGAGAGCATGGGAAATGGGGAGACATTGAACTTTTCGGATTCCGGAGCCAGGACGCAGTACAGGGTCAGCAGGATCAACACCACAAAAAACACAACAGTAAATGCCATGTAGTGTCTGGACAATGCCGTTGATAGTGACATTTTTTTTTATACTAGTGGATAAATTTTAAATATGTTCCCATCGAAATGATGGCACAAAATATGACGAAAATAATGAGCGAAATGAGCAGAATTTTTTCATTGGTCTGGTTGAGCTGAATATTAGGTTTGTAGGTGTCTGGCATTCCCGGAATATACGGCTGGTTGTTTTGAACTAAAAAGGAGTTAGCTGCGACCCCGATAAGCGCAAGGCCCGCAATCACCGTAAACATAAGAAACGTTTTGGTGAACAAGGACGACATCGGCCCGTCCAAAGCAATCGATGTATTGGCAATGGCCAAGTAGATTGCAATGTTCAGTACAAAAAGCAGCACCGCAATCACAAACACGGTGATTGTCCAGTGCCGTCCGAACCAGTACACCATTACCCGGTTTAGCGACGAGAGCCGATCGGTGGACAACGAGTCGATCCGGATGGCCGACGTGGTGCTTGGAGTGTGCATCACATACCAGACAACGTACGCCAACACCGCCACCAGCAACACCCCAATAAACAATTTTTGCAATTTATAATTTACTGTTACCATATTTTTTTATTTATTAAATATCGTCATTTTTTATTAAATAAATTTTCCCGCAATTCAGTTGCCATTCCCAAAAATCCGTAGAGCCGCTTCAGCGCCGGATTGGCCTGCAATTCCGATTTTTTTACAGTCAACGTCAACTCCTTATTTACGTAGCCCACATTTTTTGGAAAAACTTTGTTGACTTCCGAAAAAATAACCCCAATCGTCGGCTCTCTCTTTGTCTTGTAATAAATCAAATAAATTCCAACCCCCGGCGCTACCGCATCGGCTTTCAACATTTTCTTGGCCAATACTTTCTCCGGATCGATACTCACTTGAATTTTTTCCGGAAGCTGATTCATCCGGCTCATTATCACTTCAGAAAACTTTTTCATATCTACGCTGCTGCAGTCCGTTCCATTATGAAACATATAAAACAGCGTACTACCCACAAAAAATTGGGCTATTTTCTTGCCGGTACTACCCTCGTAGCACTCGGAACTGGGCCCGCTACAGTAGCCACTATCAGAGCCCTTGGGAATATGACACTCGTAGCTACCCGCAGGAGCCATCGACGGACACGGGTCGTTACCGACTGAGCACGCCGTATCAATGCTATAATACTTTCCGAAGCGCTCGCAGTAGTCCGCCGTCAGCGAGCAGCTACCGGTGCTTTTGTTGTAGTGAAAAGCAGGCGCATCGGTAACGCCCGGCTCGGTGCCATTGCTTTTGCAGCCTTCCGGGTACGATCCGTCCGGATTCGGCACACACCGGGACATTGGATCTTCGCAGTACTGGCGCAGAAGAAAATTTCCGAGCACACACTGGCCCCCCTCCAGACATAGGCCATTGACGCACTTGGCTGTCCCGACGCAATCGGTGTCAACAGCGCACCTGCACTTGCTCACGCTTGTGTCGCACGATGATTTGGGGTAATTGCAGCCGGTATTGTCGACGCACCCCACATCGGCTCGCCACTCGACATAGGGCTTGTCGGGATTCTTCGGGTCCTTGGATACGGGATTGGGTGTGCAGGTATCGGAGTTACAGGTGTATGGCAGCTGCGACAGGTTATTGCAAAAGTCCTCGGTGCCGATCAGGCACGTGCCGGAAAATACATCAGTTCCC
>Ga0114966_10000277_pt1 | contig 49546 bp, 36 predicted proteins | sample M_130207_XF_Meta_FD_87029 | JGI IMG/M metagenome (GOLD analysis project Ga0114966, IMG submission 87029) | Freshwater microbial communities from Lake Montjoie, Canada to study carbon cycling - M_130207_XF_MetaG | ecosystem: Environmental > Aquatic > Freshwater > Lake | place: Lake Montjoie... | reverse complement strand
TAATATTGTTTTATGCTTAATGTTAATGGTAACATTCAATAATTCAGTAATTTCTTTTTCATTTAAAACCGTTGGTAATGTTTTTTCCTCTCTTGGTCTATCCACCAAATATATTTTTCGTTGGCCACCCAATACACGTTCATAATAAAACTTAACAGCCCCTAATAATTAATATCAACCAAATATAGTACATTTAAAATAAATTAAAGCGCTAATAAAATCCTTTTATAAAAAAACAGAATTATTTAACTAGGTGCGAGATAGGAACTCCAATAGAGCCATTTGGAAACTGAATATTCAGCATAAGTGCTAATGTAGCAGCAATATCAGTTATATAAATTTGATCAGCGGTACTACCTTTTTTGATATTCCAACCATAAAAAATCAAAGGGACATGGGTGTCATAGCTGTAAGGTGAACCATGTGTTGTACCTGTTTTATGAAAATCCACCCAAGCGGGTAAATAGTTTACCATCACATCACCTGAGCGTTTTGCATTAAATCCTTTTTGAATTAAATTTCTCGAACCTTCACTAAAAGAGGTATTGTTTAATGCTGTTGAAGTAGTAACTTCAGCAATACCATCCAAATTTTGTAAATAAAGAGCTGCATCCTCCTGCACTTTTTTCAAATCTAATTTTTTAAGCGCTATCAACTTACGGTTTAAAAATACCTGTTGATTTGAATAAGATAATACGAGGGAGTCGGCATAATTTGCAAACAAGTAGCTCTTTAAATTTCGTAATATTTTACCTTCATTAACATAACCGGCTGGAATTTTTAAGTCTATTAAATAGGCTGGTACCTCTGGTGCAGCATGGTCAGCTGTTAGAAATAGCAATACATTATTTTTACCTATATATGCATCAAGGAAATTTAAAAAGTCAGCAATTTCATTATCTAAGCGGATATAATCATCTTCTTGTTCAACAGAATTTGGCCCATAAGCATGTCCTATATAATCAGGGGAAGAAAATGAAATTGTTAAAAAATCAGTTTCAGAAGATTTACCAAGATTTTCATTTTTTATTATTTCAATTGCAAAATCTTTCGTTAAGGTATTTCCGAAAGGCACAGTTCTTATAAGGTTTAATCCTCCATTAGCTCGAAGCAATTCAGGTAAATTATGCGGGAAAACAGGTTTTGTTTCGCCCTTAGCGATAAATTCATATTTATTGTCGTCGGGTAAACTTTCGGTGTATTGCTCTATGGGTAATAATGTATTCCATGGTTCCATCAAATATTTTTTTGCTAATTCCTTTTTATTGAATTCATTAACCCACAATGGTAATTCTTTCATATAATAAGTACTTGAAATAAAACTACCAATACTTCCATCATACCAATAAGCAGCATTTGCAACATGTCCGGCAGGTAATATAGCGCTACGATCTTTTAATGCAACACCAAATACTTTAGATTTCATGTTGGAAGAAATGCGTAATTCATCTGTAATAGTAGTTGTGAGCATATTTACAGGTGAACGTTTTCCTTCCGATTCATTAGTGCCTAATCCGTTTACATTAATATCTCCTACGCAATATAATTTTTTCAGGTTCTCTTTATCAAACCAATCATTTGCTATAATACCATGAATTGCAGGCGTAGTGCCAGTAAAAATTGAAGCATGACCAGGGCCGGTATAAGTAGGCACATAATTAAAATTTGTATTTTTACAAAAAAATCCTTCGTTAACAAGCCTTTTGAAGCCATTTTTCCCATATTTATCCCAAAAACGGTATATATAATCATAACGCATCTGGTCAATTACAATGCCGATAACTAATTTTGGTTTTTTGGGAAATGATATTTCCTCTTCAATTTTTGTTGGTACTTGCGAAAAACTAGCAAAGGCTATTAAACAAGCTGCAATACAGGTGCAATATTTCATAATTGTATTAATTTTATTTTCGGGTTATAAATATTTTTTTTTGAATAGGGTTTTACTAAAATTCTCTCTCACTTTCCACTCCGAACAATTTACCATTTTTCCAAAGCTTGTATTCTACCTTAAGTATACCTTTGTTTCGCTTTGTAAGTTCGGAGGGGTCTAAGTCGCTTAAATCGGGCTTGCCAGCATTTACCCATGCCGTATACCAAAAGTTTGCAGTAAACTCAATAGATGCCCGCATTTGTTTTTCCACCATGCCATTTAAGGCATCATGAAATTGTTTTGCGTAATCATCGGAATAAATCTTGGAGTTATATTTATTCTTAATTTCTTTGCCATTATTGTCTGTTTTGAAAATTTTCTCTTGAGAGAATTTAACCCTTAATGCTTTGTCAGTGGCTAATAAAGTATCTTTCAAACTATGAGTAGAAAAAATCATTCGCCATATTTCTTTTCTTATATCAGCTATAAATTTAGCATCATTGGAATGAAAATTATAACCATTACCAAATAGCTCAGGCAAACGCGACTCCCATAAGGCGTGAATTCCCTTTTGGTTAGTTAATTGCCCATCATAATTAGCCGATGTATGAAGTGGCATGTGGCCATCGCCAATATAATGTCCTAAGTCAGCTGCTATAAAAAGTATTTCTGTTTTCTTTTTTTCCTTGAATGCTTTAGTTAACTTGTCCATCAGATCTTCCATAAACCAAGGAAGAATTCCATTTTGTTGTAAAAAAGTATCCTCATATTTTTTTTTAGCTTCCACCAAAGTTTGCGGTAAACTATCAAAAGATCCAAAATTTTCAAGATCAATAAAATGTCGAGGGTTTTCAGCCTTGTCATTTAAAGTATATTTTCTTAAATCGGGTACTGTTGATTCTTGCGTTATAAAATCTATATGGTTATAAAAAAATAATTGAAGAGGCACCGGCAAAGCGAATACGGCAGATCTATTTATATGTTCATGCCCAAAAGTACCCCAGGATATAAAAAAGGAAGCTATAATTCCGATATAAAAAACACTAAGTATTTTTTTCATTTTATTTTTTTATTAATATTATAAATGTTTTGTCAGAAAATATATTGTTGCTAAACATGCCGTCAAACTTATTAATATATTAAATATTGCAATGGTAAAATTTCCAGCCTTTATTAACTCAATAGTTTCAAAACTAAATGTAGAAAAAGTACTTAATCCGCCACAAAAACCTATCAAAAAAAACACTTTTAAGTTTGAAGTAGAAATAATTTTTTCATTAAATATAATGATAAAAATGGAAAGGATTATACAACTTATAAAATTGGAACACAATGTTGCTATTGGAAAAATAAATTTAAAATTTGCCTTAACAAATTCGCCAATACTATATCTTAAAATGCTTCCTAATCCTCCTCCAGTAAATACTAACAATAAATTATTCATATGTAAATTAATCTGAATTGTAATTTTAAATTAAGGATTAATAACCACTAATAATAAATTACAAAGCAGGTATTTTTAAATTTTATCTTTTATTTTTTCTCGTTTATTTATATAATTGTTCGCCTTAATACATAAATAAGATGTAGCAGCACCAATAATAGCCCCTGCTAAAACATCGCTAGGGTAATGCACTCCCAAATCCATTCTGGAATAAGCAACCGTGCTTGCCCATATAAAGGATGGTGCTATCACATACCATTTAGGAAAAGCCAATGAAAAAGAGGTAGCCGTAGAAAAAGCAAAAGAAGTATGACCCGATGGAAAGGAAGGTGTTTTTTCATCCGCCACATTATCAATGAAGGAAAAAGTTTCAAATGGCCGTGTTCGATTTACTGCATATTTTAATCCGGCTGTAATGCCAGCCGTTATAGCTAAAGCGGAGCCGATATATATTCCTTTGTTTTTGTAAGTGCTATCCTGCTTTAATAAGCCATAACTGAATACAAGTAATGGTAAGGCAATGGAAGCTGGTGCTACTGAGTTACTAATTATTTTAAAAGTGTTATCTAAATTTTTGTTGCGATTTAAATTAATATTTTTTAAAATATTAATATCCGTATTTTGAGCTGTGGAAGTAACGCTAAAAAAAGTAATAATAAAAATTAAAAATTTCATTTAGGTTTTAAAATTAAATATTCACTAAAGGTATATAATTTAAATACAGCAACAGCAATTCCCATTCCTACAATTGCACCAACAATAATATCGGCAGGATAGTGAACGCCACTGTATATGCGACTATAAGCAACTAATGTAGCCCAGCAAAAAATAAATAAGCTAAAATTCCTATATTTTCTTTTAAAAAATAAACTTAAAAACATTGCCAATGCGAATGCATTTGCTGCATGCGAGGATATAAAACCGTAAGCTCCCCCGCAGTGGCCATTAAGCAGATGTACTTTCGATTGTATTAATATGTTATGACAGGGACGTAAACGCTGAAAAATATTTTTAAAGGCATGAACCGAAATTTGGTCACTCAATAAAATAAGGAGAGCAGCTGCAAGTGCGACTAACCAAATATGTTTGCTTACTTGTTTAAATGCAAGATAAAATAAAAATAAGTAAAAAGGAATCCAAAAAACTTTATTGCTCACCCAATACATCAATACATCAAAAAACTCATTGTGTTTACTGTTAAAAAAAAGAAACAGTTGAGTATCGAGGTCTTTTATGGTGTTGATGGTGTCCAAAAGGTTAATTATTGAAGGGGGAGAACTTATTTATTATCTACAAAAGTATTACTATTTTTAATAATCAAACCCTTTGTCTTTGTTATTTAACTGTTTCCAAAGTTCATCTTTTAATTCAATTAATCCTTGTCCGGTTTGGGATGAAAAATATACAACGGGCACTGATTTTTTTTCTTTAAATTTTTTATTGATGTCTTTTTTTAATTCTGCTAAAAGTTCAGCATCCATCATATCGCATTTTGATATAGCCAAAATACGTTTTTTATGAAGTAATTCAGGATTATAAAGGTCTAACTCGTTCAATAATATTTTATATTCTTTAATAATATCATTAGTATCGGCAGGCACTAAAAACAATAAGGAGGAGTTACGTTCAATATGACGTAAAAATCGAATTCCAAGGCCTTTGCCTTCACTAGCACCTTCAATTATTCCAGGGATGTCGGCCATTACAAAAGACTGATAATCTCTGTATTTAATGATTCCCAAATTAGGAACAAGTGTAGTAAAAGGATAGTTTGCTATTTCGGGCTTAGCAGCAGACACTACCGATAATAGAGTAGATTTACCTGCATTGGGAAAGCCTACCAAACCAACGTCTGCTAAAAGTTTCAATTCTAATATTTTCCATAAATCTAATCCATCTTCTCCGGGTTGCGCAAAACGAGGTGTTTTGTTGGTTGACGATTTAAAATGGTCGTTTCCTAGGCCTCCTCTGCCTCCCGCTACAACAATTTTTTCTTCTCCTTCTTCAGTAATCTCTCCTTCTATTTCACCTGTTTCAGCATCTCTGATGATTGTACCTAAAGGAACTTCTAGTATTTCATCTTTTCCTTCAGCACCTGTCATTCGCTGTGTGCCTCCACTTCCACCTGGCTCAGCAATTACATGTTTACGATATTTTAAATGTATGAGTGTCCAAAATTGTTTATTACCTCTCACAACAATATGTCCGCCACGACCACCATCGCCTCCATCAGGCCCCCCTTTAGCAGTTAATTTACTGCGATGCAAATGCGCTGAGCCTGCACCACCCTTGCCGGACCTACAGCAAATTTTAACATAATCTACAAAATTACTATCAGACATAAGTTTTCTAAAAAAGGAGAAAAAGGTTGATTATAAAATTTAAATATTTTTAACATCCGGATTTTCGTTATCCACAAACAATTAATTCATCAATTTTCGAACATAAAATATTCGATATTTCATTAATTTCGCCTATTCCATTAATTGCAATGTATTTACCTTGAGCATCAAAATGTTTTATTAAAGGCAATGTTTCATTATTATAAACATCAATGCGTTTTTGTATTACCTCCGGATTTGCGTCATCAGGTCGTCCAGAAGATTTAGCACGTTCGGCAAGCCTAATGCGCAATTCTGCCTCATTTACCTCCAAAGAAAGCAAGGCAGATAAGGACTGCCCCCGCTTTGTTAAAAAGGTGTCTAATGCATTTGCCTGGGGGATGGTACGAGGAAATCCGTCAAAAATAAATCCTTTGGCATTAGGGCTTTTATTTACTTCGCTTTCAAGCATCTTAATCGTTACGTCATCGGTAACCAACTGACCTTTATCCATGAAGCTTTTGGCCAATATGCCTAATTCAGTGGCAGCTTTAATATTATTGCGGAATATTTCACCGGTAGAAAGATGAACTAAATTATATTTAGCAATAAGCTTTTCTGATTGAGTTCCTTTTCCAGCACCTGGGGGTCCAAATAAAATAATATTTAACATGTTGAAAATTTAAAATTGGAAATTAATTAAATTCGAAATATTATAATTGTTTATTATTTATTTTGTAATCTATAATTATTGATTAGTATGTTTCTGTTTTACTATTTACTTTAAAAATATAATTTCATTATAAAACTCCAGATTTTAGCATCTTCCTATTAATAGTTTATTTTACAATAACATCAGCATTATAATCTAAAACATAAATATCAGCTAAATTGCGGCCAAGGCCGTTATAATCTAAACCGTATCCCACCAAAAAATCATTTGGAACTACAATGGCAGTATATTCAATAGGAATTGTTTTGATATATGCATCGGGTTTAAATAATAGCGTTGCAATTTTAATATCAACAGCACCATGGTCTTTAAGTTGTTCCATGATATTTTCTATTGTATTACCAGTATCTATTATATCTTCAATAATAACAACAGTTCTGCCCTTTAAATCCTCATTTATTCCTATTAACTCATTAATCTTTCCTTTAGAAGTAGTGCCTTCGTAGGAAGCAACTTTTATAAATGATATTTCACATTCAATGGTTAATTTCTTCATTAAATCGGCCACAAACATAAATGAGCCATTCAACACTGCCAAGAACAAAGGCTTTTTATCCTTTAAGTCGGCATTAATTTGTCTTGCAACATCTGTTACAGCCTTTTGGATTTGTGCTGCAGATATTTTCGTTTTAAAGGTATGTCCGTGTATTATTACTTTACTCATAAATAAAATTTTATTCGCGAAGTTAAGTAAAATATATCTATCAAAAGCGTTCAAAATTAATAAACTAGATAGATTCAAATTAAATAGGCAGCATTTTCAGGCTTATATTGAAAGTTTTCTCCAAATAAACTTAAGATATTGCAGGTAATCATTCTTAAAACTAATAATATATTTTCAACAGTTAATAATAATTTATGTGATAAAAAAGCTATTTTTACAAAGTATTTTCTAATTATTAAAGTGCTGGTGCATTTTAAAACTTAACTTTTATTTGTTGTTTTATAATTATAAAACAAATGAAATGTGCTTGGGTATTTTTTTATTTTGAAGAAAATAGAATTTTAAAAATATATATTTGCAGTAATAATAAAGTGTATTAGAATATTTTTATGATTAATAGGGATAAATAAAAAAATGTTCTTTAAATTAAATAATGGCTGAATGTTTATAAATATACTGGTATTAAGGAAATTTTTATCTTTTATTTGCATTGTTAGCATTGCTACATTTGCAAATGCGGGTAATGAAAACTTTCCTATTGGTGCTCGATCCGCTTCAATGGGTAATGCATCCGTATCATTAAGTGATGTATGGAGTGCGCAGCAAAATCAAGCTGGATTAGGCTTTTTGAAAAATATAGCTGCAGGGGCTTATTACGAAAATCGCTTTTCATTAAAAGAATTAAGTTTAAAAGGAGCTGTAATTGCAGTTCCTTTCAATGGCGGTGCTTTTGGTTTGAGTATTACAAATTTTGGATATTCTGCATTTAGTGAAAATAAATATTGTTTTTCTTTCGCGAAGGCATTCAGTGATAAATTTTCTATGGGCCTCGCAATAGATTATTTAACTACAAAAATTTCGGAAGGTTATGGTACTAAAGGTGTACTTGCAGCTGAATTTGGTATTCAAGCGAAGCCTATTAAAGACCTAACAATTGGCCTGCATTTATTCAATCCTACTAGGGCAAAACTCACTAGTTATAATAATGAACGCATACCAACAATCATTCGTTTAGGTGCCGACTATAATTTTTCAGATAAAGTAACTCTTGCCATTGAAACAGAAAAAGATATTGCTCAGTATTCAATTTTAAAAGTAGGTATCGAATATAAAGTTGTAAAAGAGTTTTATTTGCGCGGAGGCATTGTTACAAATCCATTATTAAGTTCTTTTGGTTGTGGATTAAACCTTAAAAATTTCAAAATTGATCTTTCAGCCAACTATCACCAAATACTTGGTTTGAGTCCTCAGTTTAGTTTAACATACCAATTTGGGAAAAAAGAAAATAATAATCCTAATAAAAAATAATGCTCATTTTGTTAAGCAAAATTTATAATGATTATTTCAAATTTAACATATAATTATAAGAAGGATATATTTGCCGCTACTGCAAAATATATTTTTTATTGCCTCCATCCACTTATTAAAATTAAAGCTAAGAAAACTCAATTTCCAGTTCTAAAATTTTTATGTATATTATTTCTTTTTTGCCTTTTATTATCACCAAATAATGTGATAGGTCAGGTTGATATCCCTTTGAAAACAGACGATAGTGATATCCAGCAACAGCTTGAAAATGTTGCTGAAAATAGTGAAAATGAAGAAGCAGATTATACTAATTTATTAGAACAGCTCACCCAATTCAAAGAACATCCGATTAATCTAAATAATACAAGCAAGGAAGAGTTGCAGCAAATTATATTTCTGAATGACATTCAAATAAATTACCTTCTAGCCCACATAAAAAAGAATGGTAAACTGATAACTATTTATGAATTACAGAGTATCAATAGCTTTGATTTGCAAACTATAAAAAAAATATTACCTTACGTGAGTGTTACGAATAACTTTAACTCCGCAAATTTTGGCGTAAAAGAAATGTTTCGCAATGGACAAAATGTGGTTCAGTTCCGCTTCGCTCAAATAATTGAAAAGCAAACAGGGTTTTCACCAATAGATAGCGCAGGTTTATTCAAAAGTCCCAATTCAAGATATATTGGAAGCCCTCAAAAACTATACATGCGTTATAGATTTTCTTATGCAACAAATGTTAGCTGGGGAATTACTGCTGAAAAAGATCAAGGGGAGTTGTTTTTAAAAGATAAACAGGCATTTAATTATGATTGGTATGAGAAATTACTTTTAGGAAAACAAAGAAATGGTTTCGATTTTTATTCAGCTCACTTCTTTTTAAAAAATATACGATTTGTTAAATCTTTTGTAATAGGAGATTATCAAGCAACTTTCGGGCAAGGTTTAACAGCTTGGAGTGGATTGGCATTTGGAAAAAGTCAGAATATAATGAGTAGTAAAAAATCAGCACTTGGTATCCGTCCTTACACATCAGTGGATGAAAACCGATTTTTACGTGGGACAGCTGCTACAATTGGATTTAAAAAAATAGAGGCTACTGCATTTTATTCCCGTAAAAATAAAGATGCTAATGTTTCTGATACGCTTGAAAATGGTGAAATAGCTGCTATATCTTCCTTGCAGGAAACCGGTTACCACGCTATAGCAAGTGAAATAGGGGATAAGCATTCAGTCATTCAAACTATTATGGGTGGGAACATTGCATACAAAGGACGTAAATTAAGTATTGGAGCCACTGCCTTAAACTATCAGTTGGATAATAATTTTAATCGTTCATTAAGTTATTACAATCAATTTGAATTTTCATCAAAACAAAATTTCAATTTTAGCGTCGACTATAATTTTATTTATCGAAATTTTAATTTTTTTGGTGAACAGGCAAGGAGTAAAAATGGTGGCTTAGCCTTTTTAAATGGTGTTTTGATAAGCTTGGACCCACGATTATATTTTACAATATTACAGCGGAATTACCAACGCAATTTCCAAAATTTATTGAGTAATGGATTTGCCGAAAATACAATGGCTGCAAATGAAAAAGGCACTTATATTGGAATAGCAGCAATACCTATTAACACCATAACTATTACAGCTTATTATGATCGCTTTGAATTCCCATGGCTCAAATATCAATCTAACGCGCCATCTTATGGTAGGGATTATTTAGCGCAGATGAATTATACTCCATCGAAAAATGTGGATATGTATTTCCGTATTCGCCAGCGTGATAAAGAAAAAAACACTTCCGCTGTGGATGCAATTATTGATTATTTAATTCCAGTAAAACAAACCAACTACCGTTTTAATATTTCTTATACCATAATGCCTGCTGTTAAGTTGAAAAACAGGGTTGAGTTGATTGATTATAAATTAGACAATAACAAAACGCAAAAAGGTTATTTGATTTATCAGGATCTAATATATAATAAGGTAGGCACCCCTCTATCTTTATCAATGCGTTATGCCCTTTTTCAATCAGATAGTTATGACTCCAGAATTTATGCTTATGAAAGTGATATGCCTGGCGCATATTCAATTGTTTCACACTATTATAGAGGCTCCCGTTTTTACATAATGCTCGACTATAATCTTACTAGAAGAATTGAAATATGGCTGCGTTATTCGCAAACGTATTATGATAATAAAAGTATTATCAGCGAAGGTTCTTTAACAGAAATTCAAGGTAATACCAAAAGCGAAGTAAAGGCACAAGTGAGGTTTAAATTTTAATCCCTATTTTTTATACTTATATAATTAAGATAGCTTGTCTGCCAATAATTGTATTTCTATAAAAGGTGGTTTTTTTTCATATAAAATGTTATAAACGGCATTAGTAATAGGCATATCCAAATTATATTGTTTATTGATTTCGTAAATACATTTGGTTCCATAATAACCTTCAGCAATCATATTCATTTCTAATTGTGCAAATTTAACTGAGTATCCTTTTCCAATCATTCCGCCAAACGTGCGATTACGGCTAAATTGGGAATATGCCGTAACAAGCAAATCGCCTAAGTATGCAGAACTTTTAATATCACGATCAATAGGATGCACTGCATCAACAAATCTTTTTATTTCTTGAATACCATTTGAAATTAAAACTGCTTGAAAATTATCACCATAACTTAAACTATGGCATATACCACTCGCTATTGCAAATACATTTTTTAGTACAGCCGAATATTCTGTTCCATAAATATCATCCGATACACTTGTTTTTATATATCGGCATGCTAATTTAGATGCCATAAAATTAGCATTGCTATAATTTTGAGAAGCTATTGTTAAATAGGATAATTTCTCCATCGCTACTTCCTCTGCATGACAAGGTCCTGTGATGACGCCTATGTTTTCAATAGGTATTTTATATTCCTCTTTAAAAAATTCACCTACTATTAAATTATGCTCAGGAACAATTCCTTTGATGGCAGAAAAAATTTGTTTGTTTTTAAAATCAGCAGCATTTAAGCTTGAAATAGCCTCTTTTAAAAATGCTGATGGGATTGCCACAATTAAAATATCGGAATTTTTAACAATATCTTTTAAATTTTCACTCAATTGTAGCTTGTTAGTATCAAACTCAACGGAGGTTAAATAATTAGGGTTGTGCTTGTATTTTTTAATATGATCTATGGTTAATGGATTACGAATCCACCAATTTGTATGCTCGGCATTGTTACACAACATTTTTACAATTGCTGTTGCCCAACTGCCGCCTCCTATTACTCCAATTTTTTGTGACGTACTCATTTTATGATTTTCATATTAATATTATTTATGAAAATTACACATTTTAATGAAGTCCCAATTAAATTATAAAGAACATATTATAAATAATTTAATGCTTATTTGTAAATATGAAAATTAAATAATAGTTTCGTTGGTATGAATATTAAATTATTGTTCTACTTCTAATTTATTGGCATAAGTTTTTAGTGTATTTTTTATTTAAGTTATAGTGGTTTTGCATATTGTCTAATTTTAAATTAATATATCATGAAAATATTATTAAAACTCTTGTTAACTTTTCTTTTTGTATGCTGTTCAACATTAATAATTAATTCACAGAATACGGCTCCCGAATCTCCTAGAACTTGTGGAACGAAAACTCTCCCTGAAAGTTTTGAAAAATGGTTGGAACCATTATTGAAATTTGGATCCACAAATAATCGCACAGTATATAATATTCCGATTGTTGTTCATGTTATTAATAATGGTGAAGGGATTGGTATCGGATCAAATATAAGTACGGCTCAAATTCAATCGCAAATTCAAATTTTAAATGAGGATTTTAGAAAATTAAATGCAGACATCATTAATCTCCCTAATGTTTGGAATTCACTTGCTGCAGACTTTGAAATTAATTTTTGTTCTGCTCTCCTTGATCCTTCTGGAAACATAATGGCAGAGCCTGGTATTAATAGAGTAAATAGGCAAACACTTGGGTTTTCATCGCCTCCATATGGTAGTTCCTATATTGACGGAACAATTAAACCCAGTACGATTTGGAATCCTAATGATTATTTAAATATATGGTGTTTAAGTTTAGGCGATGGCCTGCTAGGCTATGCTACTTTTCCTAATCCAGGAAATTCAGGCTTGGCTGGATTAGGCTTTTCCTATGGCTCAGCTACTTCTGATGGCGTAGTAATTTTAAATAGTTCGTTTGGAAATATTGGTACTGCTTCACCTCCTTATAATAAGGGACGAACATTAACTCACGAACTTGGTCATTGGATTGGCTTACGGCATATTTGGGGTGATGGTAATTGTGCTAATGATTATTGTGCTGATACACCAACCCAAGAAGGCTCAAATTATAGTTGTCCCAACTTCCCAAGTATTACATGCAGTAACGGACCAAATGGCGATATGTTTATGAATTACATGGATTACGTAGATGATGCTTGTATGTATATGTTTTCTAACGATCAAAAAAATAGAGCACAAGCAATTATGGCGAATAGTCCAATGCGCATGGCGCTTGCTACCTCTACAAAATGTAACAATCCTATACAATTAGATGCTGGGATTTCAACCATTGTAGTGCCAATTGGAAATATATGCGAATCTACAATTATACCAATAATAAAATTGAAAAATTTTGGTGGTAGCACACTTACTGCTTGTACTATCAATTTCAAAATCGACAATAACAGCATTTCAATACAAAATTGGACAGGTAATTTGGCTAGCGGTCAAACAATAAATATAAACCTGCCTATTATGACAGTAGCTGCTGGAAGTCATACATTTACATGCTTTACAAGTAATCCAAATAGTGGTTTGGACGGTAATGCCTCCAATGATCAACAAGTTAGTTCTTTCGTTATTAATGTTGTATCCACCCCAACAGTTACATCTGCATCATCTTGCTCTTCGCCATCTTCTGTTAGCCTTATTGCAACAGGAGGAGGTACACTTAATTGGTTTGCAAGTTCAAGCGGCGGAACACCTATTTATTCGGGAAACAATTTTATAACTCCTGCCTTAACTAATACAACCACCTATTATGTAGAAAGTCAACCGCTTGGAGCAACTGGTAATGTAGGGCCCTCTTCCTATAGCACTTTTGGTGGTGGTAACTTCCATGATAATTCATCTACACAATATTTAATATTTGAAGTTCTTCAGCCGTGTATATTGAAAACTGCAGTTGTAAATTCTGGTGCCTCCGGATTTCGCAATATTATGTTGTGGGATTCTATAGGCAATCAATTACAGACTCTTTCGGTTAACTTCCCCAATGGTATCGGAACAGTTACGCTTAACTTAGCATTAACTCCTGGTACCTATCGAATTGGTGGAACAGGTATGAATTTATGGAGAAACAATTCCGGCGGAACATATCCCTTTAGTTTGGCTGGCATAATAAATATTACTGGATCATCCGCTGGCCCATCGTATTATTATTATATTTATGATTGGTTTATTCAAACAACTTCCTGCAGCAGCCCTCGAATTCCAGTAATAGCCACGATAGGAGCTCCTGTAGTTAGCTATTCGGTTGAGGCATATGATACTGTTTGTTCAAATAAACTTCCTTTTTTATTAACTGGTGGGGCTCCCTCAGGGGGTGTTTATGCTGGACTTGGAGCCGTTGCAGGGTACTTTGATCCTTCAGTAACGGGTATTGGAAATCAAATTATTACCTATTCATTTACCGACAATAACAATTGTACCAATACCGCAAATCAAATGATTTATGTATCAGAATGTGTGACAGGTGTAAATTCAATAGAAAATATAACAAGCTTTAAAATTTATCCAAACCCAAGTACTGGAAATTTTAGCCTAGAAGTAAAAACAATAAGTGAAGAAAAGGCGATTATTGTTCTCACTAATACTATTGGTGAAATAATATTATCTGAGAAATATAATTTTGCTGCTGGAAAAAATAAAATAGAATTTAATATGGATGATTATTCAAAAGGGCTGTATTTCTTGCAATTAAAAACTTCTAAAACTATTTTTGTTCATCGTATTGTTTTTAAATGATAATTTAATTGCCAATCAAAGGTTAATAATTTGTTCTCTTGTAATTATTAATTTTAGGCTTAACAAAGTATATAATAATTTTGATTTTTATTAATAATATTGTTTAGTTTTTAGCTATCCTTTTGTTAATTAACATCAGTATTAAAGAAAGCCCCAAAGTGGCAACTGAAATCCACAAAGCAATTTTAATCCCTTTATTACGGTAAATAAAACAAACGGTATTTTTGCCGGCTGGTAATATTGCTGAAATCAATGAATTGTTTGATGTATAAACCTCAACTGATTTTTGATTTATTAAAACCTCCCATCCTGTATAATTATTTTGTAAAAGAGTAATTATCTGTTTGTTTTCTGTATTTGTTTTTACAATAAAGCTATCGGGCGAAAAGTATACTAACTTAGCAGAATCGGTGTTTTTGTTTATAAAAGATTGACCCTTTAATTGCTCAAATTCCTTTTCCTTAAAAAATAATGTGTTGCTTTTATACACACTATCTTTTTCAAATACTTTAATATCCTTCTCATCAAATACATTATCACATAAAAAAACCATTTTATTATTAATAGTTTTTTTAAAAAGAAGCGGGGATTGTTCTTTAAAATATTCATGGCCAGTGAATACAAATGAATTAAATCCTTCAGGAGAAATTTTCTTTTGAAATATATTTACATTCTTCCAAAATGGACCATAATATAACTCTGCGGAATTAATATCAGAAAGCTTTACATCAGGAAGTTGAGGGAAGCCCGAAGGGAATTTCTTAATATGATTATGTGATTTTTTTGCTGAAAACTCTCCATAATAAGTTGTATAAGGTTCGTTTAATTGCGCGTTAAAAATTAATTCAATAGCAAAAACAACTATTGTATATTTTATAAATTGCCTTCTCTCCTTTACTTTCCAAACTATTAACATAAAAATACCTACTATAACTACCTGTACAGCACATTGAAATAAAATATGCTGCAATAGACTAGAAGTTTTAGAGAATGTAAATAAATCATTTTGTAAAAATGAAAATACTGCAGTATTTTCATAAAAGCTTATTATCAGGATAAATAAAATTAGTAATGAAATTAAAGTAATCAAGCTGATTTTTAATGATTTTCTGCTTTTATCAAAATTGTTATTTAAAATTTTTTCTAACCAATAGGCTGCAATAAATAAAAAACCAATAATAGTAAATAGTCTAAATACACTTGGAAATCTGAAAATATTCATCATAGGAACGTAGTTAAACAAAAACTCACGTACAGGAAGGTAATTGCCGAAAGACGCTGCAAGGGAGAATAATCCAAAATAAAATAAAATTTTAAATTGAAATGGTTTTTTAATGAAAATACCCAATACAAAAAAAAGAAACATAAGTATACCGAAATATGCATTGCTCATTGAAAAATCAGTAGAAAAGAATTCAATATTTTTAACAGTGGCAAATGGTAATATAAAAGATATGCAAGATTGAGGAGAAAAGGGGCAAAACAAAGCTTTTGTGAGAGTAAATTGTCCTATACGTGTTATATATGGGCTTGCTTCATAAATAGAAAGTAAAATACCGGCACTTAATAATATAGTTAATATTAAAAATAATACATTACGAGCTAAAAACTTAACTAAGTCGGTTTTGTTTTTTAGTTTCAAAAAATGAATACAATAGTAAATGAAAAATATTACTAAAAGATAAAATAATATTATTGTGAATGCTGGATAACCTCCTGTAATCATCAAAAAAAGAAAAATAGCTGCTTTAAAACTATTTATATATTTTTCTTCATTGCAAATTTTTAAGTAATAGTTTATCACAAAAGGTAACCAACAAGCGCTTATGACATATGTTATATGTTGGGAATTACCTATGAAAATGCCACACAGTATATAACACAAAGCTGTTATAAATGAAACCGGATTGCTAAGCTTCAAGGTGATAGCTAATTTATAGGTACCAATGGCAGCTATAAAAACATGAATCCAAAATTCAAATCCTATGCTATAAATGGAATAACCCCAAAAATAACCTATCAGCCAAACGATAGGATACCATGCCCCACTAGAGGGGTCGGAATGAATAGGATATCCAAGATTTTGATATGGGTTCCAAAAGGGGAATTTACCGTTTTGCAAACATTCACCAATAAAATAGCGCCAGGGTAAATAACAGTCAATCATATCATATTTAACCGGATGAACGAAAAAAACAACTTGCCAAAATGCTAGGATGGTAATTAAAAAAAATGCCAAATAGAATTTATATTGTTTTATTGTATTCATGCAATTGCTGATGACATAATATTTTTTTGAAAAGAGCAGTTTATCTTTAATACTATAAAAAAAGAGGCTATAAATAATATAGCCTCGCATATTTTTGTTGAATTAAAAAATTTCTAAGCTTAGAATTTTTTTAATTCAATCCTAAATTTATAAATATTTTTTATATAAATAAAAATACGGTTTTTATACCAATGAGAAATATTTACCGTCTCTAATAACACGTTTGCTGTCGGTAAGTTCTTTTAGAACTTTTTCAATTTTTGTTTTTGACATGGCGCCTTCTCCTATTTCTTCGGCAATTTCAGTAATTGTTCTTTTCCCTTTTATAAAATCAGGATTTTCTTTTTGTAATATTTCTATTACTTTTTGAACCTCTAGTGTATCCTCTTGTTCAATTATTTTTTCTGTATCTTTTGTTATAGATTTTACCTCCGGACGCATTTGTGGGAAAAATAAAACATCTTGAATGGAATGAGAGTTTGTCATAACCATTGCTAGCCTATCTATATCAATACCCATACCGGATGTAGGCGGCATACCGTATTCCAAAGCACGTAAAAAATCTTGGTCGATAAACATTGCTTCATCATCTCCCTTAGCAGATAGTAATACTTGCTCTTCAAACCGCATTCTTTGATCTATTGGGTCATTTAATTCAGAATATGCATTTGCTAATTCTTTCCCATTCACCATTAATTCAAAACGCTCCACCAAGCCAGCTTTACTACGATGTTTTTTACATAGTGGACTCATCTCCACAGGGTAATCGGTAATAAATGTTGGCTGAATGTAATTGCCTTCACATTTTTCACCGAATATTGCATCCACTAATTTGCCTTTGCCTGCCGATGCATCCACTGCAATATGAAATTGCTTGCAAACATCACGCAATTCATCCTCACCCATTAAGGAAATATCTATACCTGTATGCTCTTTTATAGAATCATACATAGTAATTCTTTTGAATGGACGTTGAAAATCAATTTCCTTATCTCCCATCTTAACTTTAGTAGTACCATGTAAATCCATAGCTACTTTTTCCAACATCTCTTCTGTAAAATCCATCATCCAATTATAATCTTTATAGGCTACATAAATTTCCATCACTGTAAATTCAGGATTATGGGTGCGATCCATACCTTCGTTGCGGAAATCTTTTGCGAACTCGTAAACACCATCATAGCCTCCAACAATTAATCTTTTTAAATATAATTCATTCGCTATGCGTAAATATAATTGCATGTCTAATGTGTTGTGATGCGTAATAAAGGGCCGCGCCGCAGCACCACCGGGAATAGGCTGTAATATAGGTGTCTCCACTTCTAAATACCCTCTTGAATTAAATGTATTTCGCAGCGATTGAATTATTTGTGAACGTTTTTTAAATGTTTCACGTACCTCCGGATTAATAATTAAATCAACATATCGCTGGCGATAACGGAATTCAGGATCAGTAACTTCATCAAATGCATTTCCATGCTCGTCACGTTTTACAATAGGTAGTGGACGTAATGATTTACTCAACAATTTCAAGGAGCTTGCATGAATCGATATTTCACCTACTTTGGTGATGAAAACATAGCCTGTAATGCCTACTATATCACCTATGTCGGTATATTTTTTAAATAATAAATCAAATGTGCTTTTATCCTCACCAATACAAATATCATCTCTACGAATATATACCTGAATGCGACCTGTTGAATCTTGTAAACTAACAAAACAAGCTTTACCCATATCACGCACACTCATAATGCGTCCAGCAATACTTATGTTTTTATATTTTTCAGCATTATCAACATTAAAATTATTAGCTATTTCTTTCGCAGAGGCATTCACTTCAAATAATTCTGCAGGATAAGCATTAATACCCATTTTAGTGATTTCCTCTAATTTCGTACGTCTTAAAATTTCTTGTTCGTTTAATTCCACAACCATATTTTTAAAATTTATTTTGACGCAAATATAAGTCAAATAAAAGATTTATGTTTCAAAATGAATAGTATAGGGTCATTTCTCATCTTTCTTACTATTAATTTGATTGTAAACCTCTTTTTTTAATTATAAAAAAAATAATTTCTTTAATTATACCAATTTTGATTGTTAATTATTAAGACAAAAAGACTATTTTTACAGCCTTAAAAACTATTTCAAAAAAGTAAGAATGAAAACATTAGTAGCAAACTTTTCGAAACAATTATCCGAGGCAATTCTTATAGGTAAAAATGCAAAATTAACAGAATCGAATAATCCTATTTCCAATATATTAATTTGTGGACTAGGTGGATCAGGCATTGGTGGAAGCATACTGAACGAACTTGTTATTAAAAATGCAAATACGCCAATTACTATTACTAAAAGTTATTTTATTCCTGCCTATGTTAATGATCAATCCTTAGTAATCATATCGTCCTACTCTGGCAATACGGAAGAAACTTTGAATTGCTTGGAATTAGCAATTGCAAAAAATGCTAAAATTGTTTGTGTTACTTCTGGTGGTAAAGTATTGGAGATTTCCAAATCTAAAAAAATAGATCATATTATTGTTCCTGGTGGCATGCCGCCGCGTTCTTGCCTTGGATATTCATTAACGCAACTATTTTTTATTCTAGCCTTTTTTAAAATTATAGATTCTTATTTTATTAATGACCTTGAAGCAGCAATAAAATTGATTGAAAAAGAGGAAAATAATATTATTTCTGATGCAAATACCATTGCCAAAAAATTAGTTGATAAAACCCCCGTTATATATGCAACAACCTATTACGAGGGTATAGCAATCCGATTTCGGCAGCAGTTAAACGAAAATGCTAAAGTTCTTTGCTGGCATCATATTATTCCGGAAATGAATCACAATGAATTAGTTGGCTGGACGAAAAAAGATGATAATCTTGCAGTTATTATTTTTATAGATAAAGATGAATATTTTCGAAATGTAGCAAGGGTGGATATTAATAAAGAAGTCATCAAAAAGTACACCTCTCATATCACTGAAATTTATTCTAAAGGTAATTCTGAAATTGAAAAAGCTATATACTTTATTCATTTGGGTGATTGGATTTCTGTTATTTTAGGCGAATTACGAGGAGTAGATTTGATGGAAGTAAATGTGATTAATTTTTTGAAATCTGCACTTTCTAAAATTTAATACCAAATTAAATTAATTTATTTTAATTTTAGAAGAAAATAATAGTCTGTAATTCTCTTTTTATTTTAGTAAATAAACCAGGTAAGGTATTTTATAAATTAAGCCTAATAACCAATGATTTTAATAAATGCAACAAGTTAAATTTATTGATTTGGGATTGATAGACTTCAAACAGGCATGGGATTACCAGGAGCATTTGTTTAATGAAATTGTTCAAATAAAAATCAACAATCGCAAACCTTATTCTGAACCTTTATATAAAATTCAAAATTCAGAAATACCCCTTCCTCTTTTTCCCGAGAATCCAACACCAAACTATTTTATTTTTTGTGAGCACCCCCATGTGTATACTCTCGGAAATAGTGGCAATAAAGAACATCTTTTAATAAATGAAAAGCAACTGCAACAAAAAAATGCAAGTTATTATAAAATAAATCGAGGTGGAGATATTACCTACCATGGTCCTGGACAAATTGTTGGATATCCAATTTTAGATCTAGATAATTTTTTTACCGATATTCATAAATACCTCCGTTTTTTAGAAGAAATTGTCATCCTTACTTTAAAAGATTTTAACATCGAATCTGGAAGAAGTAAGGGGCAAACTGGTGTTTGGTTAGATGCAGACAACCCTTTAAAAGCAAGGAAAATATGTGCCATGGGTGTGCGTGCCAGCCGCTGGGTTACCATGCATGGTTTTGCTTTAAATGTAAATGCCGATTTAGCTTACTTTGGTAACATAGTACCTTGTGGTATTCCCGATAAATCTGTAACTTCTATGGATAAAGAATTAGGCGAATTAATAGATGAAAAAGAGGTTAAACAAATATTGAAAAAACATTTTACTAGTTTATTCGAATGTAATTTTTATTAGCAAATTTCAATAAATTTTTTTTTATTTTTTTACATCGAATTTTATAAAATTTTAATTTCTTAATTAATTATGAATTATTATATCATTTACAAACCATATAAAATGATTTCCCAATTCACATCTACACATAAAAAGAAATGTTTAGATTTATTGGATTTTAGTTTTTCAAAAGATGTGTATCCTGTTGGCAGATTGGACGAAAATAGTGAAGGGCTGCTGATTTTAACCAATGATAAAAGTTTGAACTTTAAATTACTGAATCCCGTATTTGAACATAAAAGGATTTACCTTGTTCAACTACAAGGTATTATTACTCCGGAAGCCTTAAAACAAATTGAATCTGGAATTACCATTGCACAGGAGGATGGGCCATATACTACTAAGCCTTCAAAAATAAAACAAGTTAAAAAGCCTGCAAACCTTCCTCCCAGAGCCCATCCTATTAGTGAATTATTGCCAACATCCTGGGTTGAACTTACTTTAACGGAAGGTAAATATCATCAGGTACGAAAAATGACTGCCGGTGCAGGTTTTCCATGTATTAGATTAATTCGTATCGCAATTGAAGGTATTCGATTAGAAAATATGCAGCCTGGTGATATAAGAGAGATTAAGCGGGATGCAATCTATAAAAAGTTGAATATTGCTGATGGTGAAGTAAAGGTTTCAAAATAACTTTGACAAAACAGATATATTAATAAAAACAGAGGTTTTCATTTTTTTTTTCAGAAAAATATACTTATGAAAACCCGCGTGAGGAATGAACAGACGCGATGCAGCCTTGCAGGTGTAGAGGAATCGTTTGTCTTTGATTTTCTGTTTCTGGAGCCTGTCCTGAGCTTTTGCCGAAGGGTATCAAGACAAAAGAAAAATACACAGTTTTTGAACCATTTAATTTGCGGATTTATTTCTAAAACTTCACTAATCATGAATTATACAGGTTAATATTTGTATTTGGTACTAATACTTCCTCCGATTGTGAAAAACTATTAATAACAATATTGTTTGCCTTCTATAGGAAATAAATTTCTATTAACTTTGCGTAATTGATTAATGTGATTTATGAGCGGTTTGAAAAAAATAAAAAGAGCACTAATTTCAGTGTTTTACAAAGATAATTTAGATACCATCATCCATCAACTGAATGAATTAGGGGTCGAAATATATAGCACGGGGGGGACGCAGGAATTTATCGAAAATCTCGGTATTCCCGTTATTCCTGTTGAATCATTAACTTCTTATCCTTCCATTTTGGGTGGAAGAGTAAAAACTTTGCATCCTAAAATTTTTGGAGGTATTTTGGGTAGGCGCAACCTGCAAAGTGATGTCAGTCAATTAGAGGAATTTGATATCCCTGAAATTGATCTGGTTATTGTTGATTTATACCCTTTTGAAGAAACCATCGCTTCTGGCGCAAAAGAGTCAGCTATAATTGATAAAATTGATATTGGAGGCATCTCGTTAATTAGAGCCGCAGCAAAAAACTTTCAGGATGTAGTTATTATTCCTTCTAAAAAAGAATACAGTTTCTTATTGGATATTCTAATGAATGAAAAGGGTTGCTCTACATTAGCGCAACGAAAATTATTGGCTGCCGAAGCTTTTAATATATCTTCTCATTACGATACTGCTATTTTTAATTTTTTTAGTGCTGATAAGGATACTAACTTTAAACAAAGTATTCAACATTCAGAGGTATTGCGCTATGGCGAAAATCCTCATCAAAAAGGCGTTTTCTATGGTAATTTAAATCAATTGTTTACACAACTTAGTGGAAAAGGTTTATCGTATAATAATTTATTAGATGTGGATGCTGCGGTTCACCTTATTGCTGAGTTCAGCTCTCTCAAAAGCAGACCTATGCCTTCTTCAAGTCAGTTAAATAAAGAGCTAATAGGGGAGGGGTTGTATACTTTTGCTATTCTAAAACATAATAATGCTTGTGGTTTAGCTTCTCGTTCACAACTAGTAGACGCCTGGAAATGTGCTTTAGCGGCTGATCCTACCAGTGCATTTGGCGGAGTTTTAATATGCAATACCACTCTCGATTTTAGCACTGCCCAAGAAATAAATAAATTGTTTTTTGAAGTTATTATTGCTCCTGCCTATGAAAAAGAGGCATTAGATTTATTGAAAATAAAATCGAAAAGAATAATCCTTCAGCAAAAGGAAGTGGAATTTAATTCTAAATCGTTTCGTACCTTGTTAAATGGTGTTATTGCTCAAGATAGGGATTTAAAAACAGAGTCTATTAGCGACATGCGAACCGTTACTAAAATTGAACCAACTCTTACTGAATTTTTTGATCTAGAATTTGCTAATAAAATTGTAAAACATACAAAATCAAATACCATTGTTTTAGCTAAAAATAATCAATTGTTGGCAAGTGGTGTTGGACAAACATCTAGGGTGGATGCTTTAAACCAAGCGATATTAAAAGCTGAAAATTTTGGCTTTAGCCTAAAAGGTGCTGTAATGGCTTCGGATGCATTTTTCCCATTTCCTGATTGTGTTGAAATAGCTGGTAAAATTGGTATTACTGCCGTAATTCAACCTGGCGGCTCTATCAAAGATGCTGAATCTGTTACTTATTGTGATAACAATGGAATATCAATGGTAATGACTGGTGTAAGGCATTTTAAACATTAATCAAATAAATGGAGGAATTGGAATTTTTTCTTTTCTTTTAATTATTTAAATATAGAATTATTATTTATCAGAATCGCTTAAATTTCCGAAAAAATAAAATTATCAAAAAATAAAATTATCAATTTATAATATGGGCTTATTTAGTTTTTTAACACAAGAAATTGCAATTGACTTAGGAACAGCCAACACGCTGATTATACATAACGATAAGGTAGTGGTGGATGAGCCTTCTATTGTTGCTGTTGATAGAATTACAGGTAGGTTAATTGCCGTAGGTAAACGAGCCATGTTAATGCATGGGAAAACCCATGAAAATATAAAAACTATTCGCCCTTTGAGGGATGGCGTGATTGCTGATTTTTATGCTGCCGAACTTATGATTCGTGGAATGATAAAAATGATTAATCCTGAAAAACGATTATTTACCCCTTCATTAAAAATGGTAATTTGTATACCTTCTGGTATTACAGAGGTAGAAAAACGTGCTGTGCGTGATAGTGCAGAGCATGCTGGAGGTAAAGAAGTTTATCTAATTCACGAACCTATGGCTGCTGCTATTGGTATTGGTATAGATGTAGAGGAACCCGTTGGTAATATGATTATTGATATTGGGGGTGGTACTAGCGAAATTGCTGTTATTGCTTTGGGTGGTATTGTTTGTGATAAATCCATACGTATTGCTGGTGATGAATTTACTTCTAATATTGAAGAATACATGCGCAGGCAACACAATATATTGATTGGTGAGCGTTCGGCAGAGCGAATTAAAATAGAAGTAGGCGCTGCGATGACAGAAATTGATAATCCTCCGCCTGATTTCGCTGTGCATGGCCGAGATTTAATGACTGGCATTCCTAAAGAAATTTATGTGTCGTGTACTGAAATAGCGCATGCATTAGATAAATCGATAGCAAAAATCGAAGAAGCTATCATGAATGCATTAGAAATGACTCCTCCTGAGCTTTCTGCCGATATTTTCCGTACTGGAATTTATTTAGCTGGTGGTGGTTCTATGTTACGTGGTTTGGATAAACGTATTTCTTTGAAAACAAAACTTCCAGTGCATATTGCTGAAGACCCTTTGCGCGCTGTTATTCGTGGCACAGGAATAGCCCTTAAAAATGTAGATAAATTCCCATTCCTAATGAAATAATTTTGATTTTAGAATATATTTTTTTTAATACTCTAGTACTCTGTTATTTTATAATTCAACATTTGTATAATGCGTAACCTCTTTACATTTATTTGGAAACATTACTTTTTTTTTATGTTTCTCTCTATTGAAGTGTTATGCGTATATTTAATTGTACAAAATAATTATTTTCAGAAAGCTAGTTATATAAACTCTTCAAATCAATTATCTGCAAATGTTTTAAAAGCATCTGCTTATGTTGAAGAATATTTTTATTTAAAAAATGAAAATGAAAAGTTAGCACTTGAAAATGCCCAACTGCGCTCTCAATCTAGTGTATCATTTTTTTTATTAGAAAATACTGAATATAATGTAAATGATACAACTTTTAAACAAAAGTACACCTATACAAGCGCTAAGGTAGTGAACAATTCTACCAACAGAAGAAATAATTATTTAACACTAAATAAAGGCTCTAAACAAGGAATAAAAAATAATATGGCCGTTATAACTAGCACTGGAGTGGTAGGACAAATAAAAGATGTCTCTGAATACTTTTGCTCTGTAATGTCCTTGCTGAATAGTAAAACAACAATTAGTTCGAAAATAAAAAGAGATGGGTCCTATGGCCCTTTAACATGGGATGGTGAAGATTTTAAATTTGCTACTCTTCACGATATCCCTACTCATGTGCAGTTAAAAAAAGGAGATAGCATTGTTACCAGTGCCTATTCACTTACATTTCCAGAAAATATAATGATAGGAACAGTTGAAAGTTTTGAAAGGAAATCAGGTGAATACTTTTATACTGTGAAAGTAAAACTATCAACCGAATTTAAAAAATTAAGCCATGTATATATCGTAACAAATAAGTTTAAGACCGAACAAGAAGAGTTAGAAATTAAATCAGAAACCGACAAGTAAGTAAAGCTTTCAAAATAATTTTGACAAAATAGATATATTTATAAAAACAGATGATTTCATTTTTTTGCAAAAAAATATGCTTATAAAAATGCGCGTGAGGAATGAACAAAAGCGATGCAGGAATGCTGGTGGAAAGGAATTGTTTGTTCTTGATTTTTTGTTTCTGGAGCCTGTCCTGAGCTTTTGCCGAAGGGTATCATGACAAAAGAAAAACACACAGTTTTTGAACTATTTAATTTGCATATTTATTTTGAAAACTTTACTAAAGTATAAAACAATCGGCTAGTTTTATATTTATTTTCAATACAATTTAGCCTATTTATCTCTAATAATAAATAACGTGTTAAACGAAATTATCAGAAATTTTATTCGATATGCAATTCTAGTTGGAATACAAGTGCTTATTATTAAAAATATCGAACTAGGAAGATTCATCAATCCGTTTATTTATGTTTTATTTATAATCATCTTGCCATTTGAAACTCCTAAATGGTTATTATTGTTATGCGCATTTACAATAGGTATTAGCATAGATATGTTCTATGATACTGCAGGAATGCACGCTGCTGCATGTGTTTTCATCGCTTATATTAGACCTGGAGTATTAAAATTGTTTTCCCCTCGCGATGGTTATGAGTTCGGAACACAACCCACTATTAGGTATTTAGGGGTTCCTTGGTTTCTTTCCTATTCAACCATACTAATTTTATTTCATCATCTTATTTTGTTTTATATCGAGGTTTTTCGATTCTCTGAATTTTTATCTACATTTTTTAGAGTGATTATCAGTACCGTATTTACTTTAATATTGGTAGTAATAAGTCAGTATCTTTTCCATTCTAAAAAAGAACTAGAATGAATCCTCTTTCCGATAGAAAATATGTGATAATAGGTATTTTTTTACTTGTTGGAGTAATTTATATTTCTCGCCTTTTTTACATTCAGTTAATCGACGATAGTTATAAATTAGATGCACGAAACCAAGCTTTTCGCTATAATACAGAATTTGCTGTGCGTGGTTATATATATGATCGCAATAACCAACTCCTTGTATATAATGAAGCGGCTTATGACTTAATGGTTTTACCAAAAAGTATAAAAAATATTGATACTGCTGATTTTTGTATCTTGTTGGGTATTACTAAAGAAACATTTTTAAAAAAGATGAAGAAGGCCGTTCAGGCGCCCAACTCTCCGAGAAAACAATCCATTTTCGAAAAACAACTGTCCCCAAAAGAATACGCTTCTTTACAGGAACGTCTGTATCGATTTCAAGGATTTTATGTTCAGTCAAGGACACTTAGGAAATATCCTAAAAAAGTTGCTGCTCACATGCTAGGTTATATTGGAGAAGCTGATAAAGAAACTACAAAAAAAAATCCATATTACAATGAAGGAGATTATTTAGGAATTAGTGGTATCGAAAAAACATATGAAAAAGCACTGCGCGGAAAAAAAGGCATGCACATAATGATGGTGGATGTAAACAATAGAGAAAAAGGTAGTTATATGAATGGCATGTATGATACAATGGCTATACCAGGGAAATCACTTGTTTCAACCATTGACGCCGATTTACAAGAATATGCAGAGCTATTGATGCAAAATAAAATTGGCAGCGTGGTAGCATTGGAGCCCAGCACTGGCGAAATTTTAGCTATTGTTACTAGCCCCACTTATGATCCAAATTTATTTGTTGGGAGGGCGCGAAACAAAAATTTTGTTGAACTTTCGCACGATAGCATTGGTAAACCATTATTTAACCGGTCTACAATGGCATCTTATCCTCCCGGATCTACCTTTAAGTTAGTTATGTCTCTTATTGGCTTGAACGAGGGGGTTCTAACAGCAAATACCAGATACCCTTGTGCAAGAGGCTATCCACCTCTTGGAGGGCATCCCAAGTGCCATCCTCACTCTTCCCCACAAGATTTAGTTGGGGCAATAGGAACATCCTGTAATTCCTACTTTTCTTTTGTTTTTAAAAGTGTAATTGAAGATAAAAAATTTCATAATACCTATAAATCGTATTCAAATTGGCGTGAAATAGCTACCAGCTTTTGTTTAGGTGTAAAAACCGGGTCCGATTTAGCAAATGAATTAAGAGGCAACGTGCCAAGTATTAAGTATTATGATAAAGTATTTGGGAAAGGCTCCTGGAAAGCAAGTACAGTTATTTCCTTAGGTATTGGACAGGCCGAGATGGGGATAACGCCTCTGCAGAATGCCAACCTCGTTGCAATTATTGCTAACAAAGGCTGGTATTATACACCACATATTGTAAAAGCAATCGGTGGCAATGCAAAGGATACTTTATTGGATAGATTTAAAGTAAAACACAATACCATGATTACCGATACTGCAATTTATAATATTGTAATAAATGGTATGGCTAAGGCAGTAGAAAGCGGAACAGCTGGCGCTCTTAAAATTGAAGGGATCCCATATGGGGCTAAAACGGGAACGGCACAAAATCCCCACGGAAAAGACCATTCTGTATTTGTTTGTTTTGCACCACTTGTAAATCCTAAAATTGCTGTGGGTATTCTTATTGAAAATGCAGGTTTCGGCTCTACCTGGGCAGGTCCTATTGCAAGGCTTATGATGGAAAAATATTTAAAAGGGAAAATTACAAGGCCTGATCTAGAAAAAAGAATGATTGAAGGAGATTTGATTCATAAAATAAAACCAAAACCCATTGAGAAAAAAAAGCGCCACTAATATATTTCATAATATCGATTGGATAACTGTGCTTCTTTATGTCCTACTGGTGATAGTGGGATGGATGAATATTTATGCCGCTGTATATAACGAAGAGCATTATATTATTACGGATACTTCTCAAAAGTATGGGAAGCAAATGATTTGGATAATAACTGCATTTTTGATAGCATTCATTATATTAGTGATTGATGAAAACTTTTATACTGCTTTTGCTTATATTATTTATGCTATTTTTATTATTGCCATCATTCTTGTTCCGTTTTTTGGAAAAGAAATAAAAGGTAGTCGCTCTTGGTTCAGGTTCGGAGATTTTGGCATTCAACCTGCTGAATTCATGAAGTTTGCCACTAATCTTGCTTTGGCAAAATTTCTTAGCATACAAAATATTAAAATTTCCGACTTTAAAAATACTTTAATAACACTTTTATTTATTTTACTCCCTTTAGTTATTATTAAAGTATTACAAAACGAAACAGGGTTAGCAATTGTATTTGTCGCCTTTATTTTTCCGCTTTACAGAGAGGGCTTGTCTGTAAATTATCTGCTGTTAGGGCTTCTCGCCATTATATTATTTATTCTAGCATTATTGATTAATAATATTTTTCTTTTTGTTTTTATTGCTGTATTGTGCACTGTTGCGGCATTATTTATTAAACGTAATCGTAAAAATATATTAATACTCGCCTCCATCGGATTGATATGTTGCAGTATGGTAAAAGGAACCAGCTATGTATACGATCACATGGAACAACATCAGAAGGTACGCATTGATGTTTTACTTGGACGCGGCACTGTAGATTTAAAAAAAGAAGGGTATAATGTGAATCAGGCTAAAATTGCTATTGGTTCGGGTGGCTTTTTTGGTAAAGGCTATTTACAAGGTACTCAAACTAAATACGATTTTGTACCCGAACAGGATACCGATTTTATTTTTTGTACGGTTGGTGAAGAGTGGGGGTTTTTAGGTAGTGCATTTGTGATACTATTACAACTAGCTTTAATATTGAGAATTATTTATATGTCGGAACGACAACGTTCCCTCTTTACAAGAATTTATGGCTACGGCGTTGCTTCTGTATTGTTTTTTCACCTAACTGTGAATATTGGAATGACTATTGGCCTTGCACCAGTAATAGGCATTCCGCTTCCCTTTTTTAGCTATGGTGGTTCCTCCTTATGGTCTTTTACCATATTATTATTTATTTTTATAAAACTAGATTCCCACCGCTTGCAAATTTTGAGATAGGTGCTTGTATCTAAAAGCTGCTGCCATTTTTTTATTTAGGCAAGGTATTTAGCTCGGATTATTATAGCAAAAACTAAGGGGAGGTCAAAAAAATAATTGCTGGATTTTAATAAAATAGTTTGTAAACTTTAGCCGTTTACCTTTAAACGACTTTGGCGCTAATGATGGGCAAGCCAAAATGTATTAGTTGTTTTTTAACAATCCCTTAGCACAAAAAATAAAAGCCCTCGAATATTTATCGAGGGCTTTTATTTTATTTTAAACCTTAATTAATTAATGAAAAATATTACTTCCAAGCAGTAGTATCTTTACGAATAACTGGGCGGAAACTTAATACAGGAATATCACTTTCATTAATAACTCGCTGAGCAACTGTTCCAATAAAAATTTCTTTTAAACTTAATTCAGCTTTTGTCATAATTAAAATAAGATCCGCATCTACTTCGTAACCATAATTTTTTATCATTTTAGGAATGTCTTTCCCACGTAAAGTCTTTATGGTACAGCGTATTCCTTGTTCTTTTATAAATTTCCAAACTTGATTTGAATAAGAAATTAATTTATTTTCTTCATCTTCTTCATTACTGGTTAAGATAGAAATTACGCGAATATCCGACTTAAATATTTTTGCTAATTCAATAGCTTTCTTAACCTTGTCACGTGTTTCTTTAGATAAATCAACAGGTAATAAAATTGTTTTGCAACCATCTCTATGAACTTTACCTCGTATGGTAATAACTGGATGTTTAGACTCTCGAACCATCCTAAAGGAGTTATTTACTAGGTTTTTACCCATACCAAGTTTGGATGTAATACCAATTAAAATAAAAATTGGATTTAGAACATCTGCAACCTTTGTTATTTCATCATAAATGTTTCCTTCTCTAAAAAGTGTTTCAACCGGTTGCCCTGATTTTAGTGTCGCCAGTTTTGCTAATTCAACTAATAGTTTTTTTACTGGATGTTCCCTAGTTTCTACACCAAGTATAACAATTTTAGAGTTTGTTAAACGAGCTAAATTATAGGATTGACTAAGTGCAATCTTTGTTTGCTCCTTTGATAGGATAGGTATTAAGATCGAATTTGTTGATGTTTTAGACATACTTATAGTAGCATTTTTTTTACAAAAGTAAGCATAAGTTTTGAATTTTTACATTTACCCATTAAATTTAGTAATTTAACCCCGTTTTTAATGTGTTAATATTTATTAAAAAAATCTATCTAGTTCTCTTTTTATTTCATAAAATGCTGTATTTTAATTAGTTGTATAAAAAGCCGTATCTCAAATTGTACTTAAACTTAACTTTATTAAACTCCAACATATATTTATTTAATTTTATTTGTTATTAATGCATTTTAATCATCTTTTTATTTTATTACTCTTTTTCAATAAGCTTAATTTACCTTGGTAAAGATCCTGGAATATATTGCTAAGCTTTATATTTTTGTTATTTAAAATTTTATTAAGAATCTCTGAACTTTTTACTTTGATTATCCTTTTGAAATAATTTCTAAAAATACATTACCTTGTTCCTGAAATCTTAGTCGAATTCATTTTTTTATGTTTAAAAGGTTAAAGATTTATTTTGATAAAAAAATCTAAATCATTTTCTATTATTTTTGAAAAATATTTTTTATTTTATAATTTCGATACTTTATTAAATGAATTAAATTAACGATATTCATATTTTAAAAAAATGTTTTTAAATTTTGAGCAAAATTAATTAACAAAAAAATAGTACATGTATATTTCTGAAACAACAATAAGGGTCCGTTATGCCGAAACAGACCGTATGGGATATGTTTATTATGGTAACTATGCTCAATATTTGGAGGTAGGTAGGGTTGAATCATTGCGTCAATTGGAAACTAGCTATAAGGAAATGGAAGATAATGGTGTTATGCTCCCGGTTTATACTTATTCTATTAATTATTTAAAACCTGCATATTATGATGATTTATTGCGTATAAAAACAATTATTAAAAAATTACCTACCGCAAAAATTACATTTGATTATGAAATTTATAATCAGAAAAATGAATTATTAACTACTGCAACTACCTCCTTGGTTTTTATAAATACAACTTCAAACAAACCATGTCAAGCTCCAAAATCATTTATAGAAAAAATAAAAGTTTTTTTTGAATAATAATTTTTCAAATTTGATATTTAGGGATTGGGACAAAATAACCTTTACATTTTGGCTTGTTCTTTTGTCCTTTTTCTGCGTTGTAAAATCGTTAAATGGCTAAGGCTATTCGCCTCATTTACTCCTTTAAAAAGAACAAAATTACTGCGCCAATTCTTTAAACCTTATTTCGTCCCAAACCCTTAGCTCAGCATTTCAATTTTTTATGCTGCTCTTTTTGAAAATGAGCAATATGGTTTTAGTATAAAATTTTCATATGAAGTTTCATCTTATTTCGGGTATTAATAATTGAATCTGAAAATCAAATTTTATATTTTTTTATTTTCTGTCAATCTCTTTTAAAAATAAGGCTGATGGATATATGAGGGGTGTTTAGTAAGCCAATAATTTAGCTATGACTTTTACTACTTTCATAGCATTTGGTAGCATCGTACTTTCTAATATACTGTTCAATGGTATTGCAGGTAAATTTTCCGACCCGATTACTTCAACCGGAGCATCTAAAAATTCAAAACAATTTTTAGAAATTCTACCTGCTAATGCTTGCGCAAAAGTATTATTATATGGCTCTTCTGTTAATACGATGCATTTCCCATGTTTTTTTACTGATTCAAAAACAGTCTTTTCATCCAATGGGTTGATAGTTCGTAAATCAACAATTTCTACTTGTAAAGGAAATTCCTTAGCCGCATTTTTTGCCCAATATACTCCCATGCCATAGGTGATGATAGTTAGTGTAGATTCTTTTCCTGTGGAAAAAGAAACTTTATCATTCTCTGTTTTATACCTCCTGCTTTCAACTACTTCTACAACACGCGCTTTTCCTAGCGGTATAATATAATCTTCATCCGGTTCAATAGTTTTTGCATCTTCCGTGCCTTTTATTTTACTCCAATACAAACCCTTGTGTTCAAGCATAATAACTGGGTTCGGGTCGTAATATGCTGCTTTAATTAAACCTTTTAGGTCAGCGCCAGTGGAAGGGTAACAAATTTTTATTCCACGTATATTTGACAATACGCTTTCTATACTCGATGAATGATATGGACCTCCGCTACCGTATGCGCCTATAGGTACACGAATGATACAGCTAACAGGCCACTTTCCATTGGATAGGTAACAGGATCGACTTACTTCTGTGAATAATTGATTTAATCCAGGCCATATATAATCTGCAAATTGAATTTCTACTATTGGCTTACATCCTACAGCACTCATGCCTACTGTACTTCCAATTATAAAGGCCTCTTGTATGGGAGTATTGAATACCCTTTGGTCACCGAAAGTTTGTGCAAGTGTAGCAGCCTCTCTAAATACACCTCCTAGCCTGCCTCCTACATCTTGTCCATAAAATAAACATTCGGGGTGCTTTTTCATCAATTCCCGAATTGCAAATAAAGCAGAATCAACCATTACTGTTTTGCTTTTTCCTTGTGGTGCCCGTTCACCTTTTTCTTCAATAATTGGGGTAGGAGCAAATTCATGATCAAATAAATCTTCTGGTCGGGGATCCTCTGCAGCTAAAGCTTTTTCATAGTGTTCATTTACTTTTAATACTGCAAGCCTTTCAATTTCTATTAATTCATAATTTTCAATTTGTGAAGCAAGTAATTGATTTGTGAATTTTGTAATTGGGTCGCGTTTTTGCGCCTCTTCCAAATCATCTCGATACCACTCTTTTCGAACTCCAGATGTATGGTGATTTAATAAAGGTACTTTTGCATGAATTAAAAATGGTCTGCGTTCTTTGCGCATAATTGCAATTACTTCTTGAATTGTATGGTATGATTTAATAAAGTCGGTACCGTCAATTGTCCTGGTCTCAAGCCCTTTGAAGCCTCTTGCAAATTCTGTCGCATTTTGAGCATATATTTCTTTTGAGGTGGCCGAAATGTCCCATTCGTTGTCTTGTACTATATATAGTATTGGAATTTTTTTTAATACGGCCATTTGAAAAGCTTCTGATACTTCCCCTTCTGTAATGCAGGCATCACCTAAGGAGCAAAATGCTATTGGTCTATCACCACCATAATATGGCAATAAATTCTGACTTTCTAAATATTGTATTCCCATTGCAATGCCTGTAGTAGGTATAGCTTGCATACCAGTAGCCGAAGATTGCATAGGAATTTTGGGGAAATTATCTTTTCGTAAACTAGGATGGCAATAATAACTCCTGCCACCAGAAAATGGATCGTCGCGTTTTGCTAATAACTGCAACATTAACTCATAAGGCTCCATCCCAATTCCCAATAACATGCTATCGTCACGGTAATATGCTGATAAGTAATCCTGTGCTTTTAATTGCAAACCAAGTGCAAGTTGGATAGCCTCATGTCCACGAGAGGTAGCATGAACATATTTAGAGGTAATTTCTTTGTTTTTTTCATATAATTCACTCATAGCCTTTGCTGTACACATTAGCTCATATGCTTTTAATAAGGTTTCTCTGTTGATTGAAGAATTAAATTTCAAGTTGTTTTCAGACTTTGTAAAAGGCATTTGTAATTTTATTTGTTTTAATTATAAAATTTAAAATGAAGATTTTGATAAATCTAATTGATAAATTAGCGGTATTTCTTAAATTAATATTCTAATATAGCACTTCTTAATTTTTTAAAGTAATTTTTAATTTTTTTTTTATGTTCAAATTTAAGGTTTTATTTTAATATATATTTTTCGAAACTTTATTTTGCTATTTATTTTTGATCATTTTAAATTATTAGGCTAATTTATAGGTGTAATTAATTATTTAGATAAAAAGTTTTTTCATTTTTTATGTGTTATATTTCCATTTAGTATTAAAACCCTTTTTTATTTATAATATATTGATTATTAATAGGTTAATTAAAATGTAGGTTATTTTGTAATATTATCAATTAATAAATATTTTTATTGCCAATTCCTTAATAAAACATTTTTTTATAATATAATGATATTCAATATTTTGTGTTTTACTTAAAAAATAAATTAAATATAAAATAGTTGATGGTATTTTGACAGAAATCTATACCCATGGCTCATTTAGGGGCCTATTATTTAATATAATTTATATTTATATTATAATCTCTTAAAAGCTAGTTTAAATGAAGAAAATTTTATTATTTTGAAAATAATACAGAAAATATATAACCTTTTATATAAAGTTTGCGTACAACTGTGCATAATTATGTTTTTAATTTTAAAATGCCGTATAAATTGATTGATTGAATTTTGAAATACAATTTAAAAACACATTTAGTTTTTAATATTTAAGCCCTGTTTTTTTTAATAAAAGAGTTTTATTTTTTAATTTATTTTAATTGTTATATTTAAAATTTAATTAATATATTCGCCCTTATGAAATTGCTTCTACATACATATAGAAATTTTTATTCCAGCCTTTCTAATAGCTTTCTTAGGTTATCAGCTGGTGTATTAGGCAAAAGGAGCTTTTCTTTTGGATTTCTATTTGTATTGTGTTTTTTATCTTTTTTTGTTTTAATTTCAAAGAAATCCTTTTCACAAGTCTTAAATAATGGTGTTATAATTGGAAATTATAATGATTCGGTAAAAATAAATTCAGATGTTATTCATCGATTCGATGGTTATATAAAAAATCAAGGCAACTTTTATGTTTCAGGTGATTGGATAAATGATAATCCTGCAAACAGTATTTTTACAACAGGACAGAATGGCTGGGTGCATTTAGATGGAGGAATACAAACTATCAAAGGTAATACAATTTCACATTTCAATAATTTGGAATTATCTGGTACAGGGTCAAAGAAATTAAAAAATATAGATACCGAAATTGAGGACTCGCTTGCACTTAACAACATAGAATTTGCTGCAGATATTAACACAGTTTTTGTTCTTTCAAGTGCTGTAAACATTGTTACTCAAACTACTCAGGATGGATTTGTGAGTAGTAAAACGGATGGTGGCCTTTCACGTAATACAAAGTCGACAAGTACCTATTTTTTTCCTGTAGGACATATAACTAATACTGGCATTGGGGTTTTTCGTCCCATAGAAATCACTCCCAATTCATCTTCTCTCAATACTTTTAAGGTAAGAATGGCAGGGATAGATCCAATTAATTTAGCTTTTTACGATGGTTATAATCGCAACTCCAAAGAGGCTGGCATGGGCGATATAAATCCTAAATTCTATCATAGGATTTATAGAACCAATGGCTCGTCAGCAGCAGATTTAACAATTTTTTATGATTCTATTCTGGATTTTGATTTTGATGTAATTGCCCAATGGAATAATGCACAGCAATGGGGGAATTTGGGCGAGGTATCCAAAACAGCTAATTATGCCTTAAGTGGATTGACAAAAGCAGCTTTTGATGATTTTTCTTCTATTCCTTTTGCATTATCTTCCGAAGTTAGCGCTAGCGTTTACGTTCCAAATATATTTTCTCCTAATGGGGATGGCTTTAATGATTTATTGTTTGTAAGAGGTAAAGGAATTGTCGAACTAAAATTCACTATTTTTGATCGATGGGGCGAAAGGGTATTTGAAACAACAGATATTACCAAAGGATGGGACGGCATTTATAAGGGACAAACAATGAACTTAGCTGTTTTTGTTTATATTGTTAGTGGGAAATTTAAGAACGGAGACTTAATTGATAAAAAAGGCAATTTTACCTTGTTAAGGTAAACTTTTTTTATATTTAATTCTTTTTTAACTTACTGTTATGAAGTCAAATTTTAAATTTAAAGTTGTATTTTCAAGTCTTATAATGCATGTTTTTTATTGTGTATTATTTGTAGCTTCCTCTTTTGCTCAAGATATCCACTTTTCTCAAGTAAATTTAACGCCACTATTGCTTAATCCCGCTTTAACTGGTTTGGGAGGCGACCACAGGGCAATAGTTAATTACAAAAAACAATGGAGTGGAATGGGCAAACCGGGAGCAACTTATAGCACTACTTTGTTTTCCTATGATACTAGATTATTAGCAAAAAAGTCGAAGGCTGGTTTTGTTGGTGCTGGAATAAACGCATATAAAGATGTAGCTGGCGACCTTCAACTTGGCACCACGCAAGTTAATATTTCAATTTCTGGCGTTGTTAATATTACTAGAAAACAATTTTTATCAGGTGGACTTCAGGCTGGTTATGTTCAAAAAAGTATCTCTACCGTAAATATGCAGTGGGATAGCCAATATGATGAAACGTCGGGTACTTATAATTCAGGATTACAATCTAACGATGTAGTTGCTATTCCTCCTTATTTATATGGCGACTTTTCAGCAGGTTTAGCATATGGTATAAATATCAAGCAATCATCTGTGCGTGCCAACAACCAGAAAAAATTTAATATTGGAGCATCTGTATACCACGTAAATCGTCCCGATCAAAAATTAAATCCCTATAACATCAAAACAACTGATAAAATGAATGCGAAAATTATTGTTCATAGTTCAGCAACATTTGGTATTCCTTCTACCAGTTATGAAATTATTCCTTCAGCAGTATATTTTATGCAAGGGCCAAGTACTGAAATAAATGTTGGGTCCATGTTACGCTGGATTATAAAAGGGGCATCTAGGTACACCGGTTATGTTCAAGGAATGGCCTTGTCGTTTGGGGCTCAATATAGAGTTGGAGATGCTGTAATTCCTATGGTTTTATTTGAATATTCAAACCTTGCTATAGGCTTATGTTATGATGTAAATACTTCTGCATTGATACAAGGTACAAGAGGTAAAGGTGGCCTTGAAGTTTCATTGAAGTACGCAACACCAAACCCTTTCCGCAGATCTTCTTCACGATTATTAGACTAATATATATGAAAAATAATTTTTTTATTGCACTCCTTTTATTTATTATACTTCCTCAATTAATTTATAGTCAGACTTCCGACAATTTAGAAAAAATTATAATTACCAATATAGGGGAAACAGTTAATACCCCTTACGATGAATATGCTCCAATTATTTCCGCAGATGGTCTTATGATGATATTTACATCGAAACGACCACTTACAAAAAAAGATATTGAAGATAATGAACAGGGCTTAGAAAATGTTTATGTGTCTTATTATAATGATATGATATGGAAATGGAGTGAACCTACTTTGTTGGGAGAATTAATAAATCAACCAGGAAATAATAATTCCGCCATTGCCTTATCCAATGATGGGCAGCGGATGTTGCTTTATAGAGGCGACCCCGACGGAAATATATACGAGTCTGTATTAATAGGTGAAGAATGGTCAGATCCTGTGGAGTTAGTAAAACCTATTAATTCTAGTAAACATGAATCAACAGCAAGTATTTCTCCTGATGGACGAACAATTTTTTTTGTTAGTAACCGTAAAGGAGGACAAGGGCAATTAGATATTTGGCAGTGTCATCAGGATAATACTGGCAGCTGGGGAATAGCTGAAAATCTTGGTGGAATTATTAATACAATGGATGATGAAGAGGGTGTATTTATTCACCCCGATGGAAAAACCCTCTATTTTAGTTCTAAAGGGCACAATACTACAGGAGGATATGATATTTTTAAATCTGTTTTTTCCAACGGCAATTGGACCACACCTGTTAATTTAGGATCTTCTATTAATACACCACAAGATGATTTGTTTTTTACCCAAACGGCAGATGGGAAAACGGGATATTATTCCTCAGGAAGCGCTAGTATTCGTTCAGAGCTTATAAAAGAAAATGTTAATTTAACAGATTCAATAATTCAAGTTATACAAGAAGCGCAGATTTTATTGAACCAGCAGGTTAAGAGAGTTAAGCAAGCGCAATTGCTTATCCCCAAGCAGGAAGCTCCTGCACAATTGGTAATAAAAAATGCTCAGGTTCAGCTGGAATTGCTCGGTAAGCAAATTCAACAAGTTATTAAGGAGTCGCAGGCATTATTAGTAGTGAAAGAAGTTTTGGTAAGGAATTCAGGTTCTGGTGCTGGCAGCAGCAGTGATACCATTAAAAGTAAATATTATAATGGAGAAAGTAGCCAAGGTTCAACGGCTAAACTAAATGACTTAAATATAAGAGAGGGAGGATTTGGTAAAAAAGATATTTATGAAATAACGTTTAAAAATAAAAAAAGCGAATCTAATTTAACTTTATTTAAAGGTGTAGTAATTGACTTTGATAAGTTATCACCATTAGGTGCAGAAATAGAAATTTCTGATAATGATAAAAATGAAATTATTGCCAACATAAGCTCCAATAGTTCTACTGGTAAATACCTCGTTTCACTGCCTGCTGGGAGAAATTATGGTATAGCAATAAAAAAGGAGGGCTACCTGTTTTATTCCGAAAATTTCAATATTCCTGATTCATCAGCTTTTAAAGAGATAAATAAAAATATTTTATTGAAAAAAGTCAATGTTGGGAATACAATTACTCTTAAAAATGTTTTTTATGACTCTGGAAAAGCTACTTTAAAGCCAGAATCTTTAGCGGAAATAAATCAATTAGTTAATTTAATGAATTTATCCGATAATATTAAAATTGAAATAGCTAGTTATACCGACAATCAAGGGAAGGATGAACTTAATGTTATACTTTCACTTGCAAGGTCTCAAGCTGTTGCAGAATTCCTTTTTGTATCCGGAATTAGCAAAGATCAAGTAATAGCAAAAGGATATGGAGAGTCAAATCCTGTTGCATCTAATGATACAGAGGAAGGAAGACAACTTAATCGTAGAACTGAAATTAAGATTTTGGAGTAATATCTCTTGAATAAATTGATTGCTATTAGACGTTTTTTTTGAAAATATTCGCTTTTGCAATTTAATTCCAGTATCATAATTTTAATTAATCCCCTGGTTCTGCTATTTTTTTTAGGCATGTACCAAGCTCCTCGATATCATAAACAAATGCACTTTTCATTTTTATAAAATTTGTTTATCTTTAACAATTTGGCCGCTTTATGCACCCTCAAATAAAAAAGCATCTATTATGCCTGCTGACTTAAATTTATGATTATTTATGGAATCAACATAATAATAGTATCTTTACGCGTTGAGTTTTTTCTTTGGCTATTTCATAACGTTTTTTTTAAAGAAAAAAATCTATTTCAATTTTTAAGAATATAATTTAGAATAATGAAAAATCGATTGTTTTTTGCTTTTTTAACTTTTACATACTTATTGTTTTTAATTAGTTGTGGTCCTCCAGTTGATGAAGGTTTTATTTCCCAAGGGATAATTAATTTTGATGCAGAAGTTTTAAATACAGATAGTCCAATGGCCAGTATGGCTCCCAGTACAATGGTTTATAAGTTTAAAGATAATAAATCTTCAGTTGAAATGAGTGCTGGAATGGGGCTATTGAAAACATCGTTCATTTCGGATCCTGAAAAAATTACATTTACCCAATTGGTTAAATTAATGGATAATAAATATTCTAATGTTCTTGATAATGATGGAATAAAAAAAGAAAATGAATTGTTTAATTTGGAAATTACTCCTACAAATGAAACTAAAATGATTGCTGGGTATAAATGTAAGAAAGCCCATGTTCACTATAAAGGTGGTGACCCTGCCGACTACGATGTGTATTATACGAATGGCTTAAATATTAAAAATGCGAATTTTGCAAGTCCTTATTTTACATTAGATGGTGTATTGATGGAATTTAAAATTAAAAAGTTCGGTCTTGAAATTAAATTTACAGCAACTTCTGTTCAAAAGGAAGAAATTGAAAATACTACATTTGATACTCCTAATGAATACAAAAAAATATCGCCAGAAGAAATGGTAGATTTATTTAGTGTATATCTCTAAAAGGGTATTCTGAAAATTAGAATCTTATAGGCGATCCCTCTCCTAAAGACTTTTTAAAAATGCCCTTTCTTTGATATTTGTAATGTTTAATCATTTTTTTGTTTTAAAATAATTTTAAAATTTATATAGAATGTTTAAAATTTTATCGACAATAATAATTATTATTATTCTATTTCCTTTTAATAATAATGTGAAGGCCCAAGCTCAGTTTGAAGGCGTTATTACCTATAGTATTTCATTTGAAGATTCAGGCCTACCCAAGGAAGCATTAGCAATATTTAAAAATTTAGAAGCCATTACCAAAATAAAATCTGATAAATTCAGAATGGAGCTAATGATGCCAATGCAAAGCACGGTGACTATTGTGGATAACAAAAGCAAAAATAGTGTAACGCTAGTAAATATTATGAAGAAAAAATTCGCAATTAAAATGAATGAAGCGGATATTATTAAAGATCAAGCCGCATCTCCAAAAATAGTTATAAAGTATACCAATGAATTAAAAATGCTTGCAGGTTATAATTGTAAAAAAGCAGAAATATCTTTAATTAGTGGTAAAGGAAAAGTAATGAATGTTTATTATACCCAAGAGATACAAACTAATAATACCAAAGCTGCTTATAATGATTTAAAAGGATTTCCATTGGAATACTCCTCCTATCAAGATGGTATTTTAATGAAATTTACGGTTAAAAGTATTTCAAAAACTGCTGTTGCCGACAGTGATTTTGAAATCCCTGAGGGGTATATTTATACTACCATGGAGCAATTTCAAAAAGAAGCGATGAAACAAATTGGTGGACAATAAATTAATACTACTACCAATACTTTTGTAACAAGCTGTATTTATCGCTAAAAAATCTCCTATTTACTACCTGTATGTATAGTAGAGAGCTTTCAAAATAATTTTCTACAAAACAGATATATTAATAAAAAACAGCCGGTTTCATTTTTTTACATCAAATATCCTTATAAAATCGCGCGCGAGGAATGAACAAACGCGATGCAGGGTTGCTGGTGGGGAGGAATCGTTTGTTCTTTTTTTTGTTTCTGGAGCCTGTCCTGAGCTTTTGCCGAAGGGTATCAAGACAAACGAAAAATACAAAGTTTTTGAACCATTTAATTTGCTTATTTATTTTGAAAACTACACAAATCGGACATTATTTACAGAATCTAAATATATAAAATAAGGATTCTAGGCATACATTGGCATAGCCTTGTTTGAATATAAAGTAGAAAAACACATTTTGTTAATAAATTAATAGCAAATAGATTTTTTCCTATCTATTATTCTTCTATTTTTGAACATATAAAGATAAATATGGCAAATTACGTAACAAGTTTAAAAAAAGGCGACAAAGCACCCGATTTTTCAGGGAAAGATCAGGATGGAAAACTTATTTCTTTAAAAGACTATAAAGGAAAAAAGTTAGTGATTTATTTTTATCCAAAAGATGATACTCCCGGATGTACTGCACAAGCCTGCAATATCAGAGATAATTACGCTGTCTTAAAAAAAAATGGCTACGCTATCATTGGAATAAGTGCTGATGATGAAAAAAAACATAAAAAATTTATTGAAAAATATAATCTGCCATTTCAGTTGATTGCCGACATAGATAAAACTATTATCAGGTCTTACGATGTATGGGGTGAGAAAAAATTTATGGGGAAGATTTATGAAGGAATAGCTCGTTCCACCTTCCTGATTGACGAAAAGGGTGTAATTGAAAAAGTTATAAGCGATGTTATTACTAAAAATCATTCCGAACAGATATTGAATTAACAATAGAAATAATTAAAATATAATAAATTAACATAAATAGAAAAATGAGTAAAGAAACCAAAGAAGCAAAAGAAGCGAAAGGCACAAAAGCTATTAATCAAGCAAAAGAAATCAACAAGGAAAAGTTAAAAGCCTTGCAACTTACGCTGGATAAATTAGAGAAAACTTATGGTAAAGGTTCCATAATGAAATTGGGAGATAGACCAGTTGAAAATGTAGAGGTGATTCCAACAGGTTCTTTATCATTAGATATAGCATTAGGTATTGGTGGCTTGCCAAAAGGAAGGGTTATTGAAATTTATGGCCCTGAATCATCAGGAAAAACTACCTTAACCCTGCACGCTATTGCCGAGGTACAAAAAGCCGGTGGCATTGCAGCTTTTATTGATGCTGAGCATGCTTTCGACCGCAGTTATGCCGAAAAATTAGGCGTAGATACCGAAAATCTATTAATATCACAGCCAGATAATGGTGAACAAGCTTTAGAGATTACCGAAAATTTAATTCGCTCGGGAGCTATTGATATTATAGTAATCGACTCGGTGGCAGCTCTTGTTCCAAGAAGTGAAATTGAAGGTGAAATGGGTGATTCTAAAATGGGCTTACATGCTCGTTTAATGTCACAAGCATTAAGGAAATTAACTGGTACAATTAGTAAAACAGGCTGTTGCTGTATTTTTATTAATCAATTACGTGAAAAAATTGGTGTAATGTTTGGTAACCCAGAAACCACAACTGGTGGTAATGCTCTTAAATTTTATGCTTCTGTACGCCTTGATATTCGCAGGATAGGGCAGATTAAAGATGGTGATACCATAGTTGGTAACCGTACCCGTGTAAAAGTGGTTAAAAATAAAGTAGCTCCTCCCTTTCAGCAAGCTGAATTTGATATTATGTATGGCGAAGGTGTCTCTAAAGTTGGAGAAATTGTGGATCTTGGTGTGGAAAATAATATTATTAAAAAAAGCGGATCGTGGTTTAGTTATGGTGAAACTAAATTAGGGCAAGGACGCGATTCGGTAAAAGCATTGTTTAATGACAACCCTGATTTAATGGAAGAAATTGAATTTAAAATTAGAGAAGCATTAAGTGGTGCTGCCGAAGAAAAACTCGAATTGGAAGCAGTAAAATAATGCCTGCCCAGCCCCCTTTTTTTTTCCCCATAATGAAGGGCTCAAGGTAAAAAAATAGTAAACACTACATTTCGTTAAATCACTACAGCACCGCCTCCTCCTTCAGTGGAGGTGCTGCTTGTAGTGATTTTTTTACATTTTTATTATGAAAATTAAATTATCATTTTATTACTTATTTCCTATTCTCCTTTCAATTAATATACTTTTTTCCTGTGGGAGAGATAATACAATTGTCGAAAATAATAAGAAGGATACAACAAATACCAAGGCTTCTGATGAATTTAAACTATTAAATTCCCAATTAATTTCTGATCCCAATAATGCCGAATTGTATTATTCCAGGGCAAAGCTTTATTTTAAAAAAAAATATTACGATGAAAGCTTGGCTGATATGAAGCAAGTGCTGAAAATTGACAGCTCAAAAGCTAGTTATTATTTAACCCTATCCGATTTATATTTTATTACTAATAAAACTGGAAATGCTAAAATAGCACTTGAAAAATGTATCCTACTCGATGATAAAAATACGGATGCCATGCTCAAATTGGCAGAATTATTTTTATACGTTCGTAAACATGAACAATCAATGAAATATATAAACATGGCATTGAAAGTGAATCAATATAATGCGAAAGCTTATTTTATGAAAGGGATGAATTATAAAGAGTTAAAAGATACCGCAAAAGCAATTTCAAGCATGCAAACAGCTGTGGAACAAGACCAACAATATTATAATGCATACATACAATTAGGATTATTATGTGCAAATAAAAGGAACCCTTTGGCAATTCAATATTATAAAAATGCAATTCGCATACAGGCAAATAGCATAGAAGCATGGTATAATTTGGGGATATACTATCAGGATATACTAGATTGGGACAATGCAATAAAAACATATACCAGTTTGCTACATATTGATGCGCATAACAAAAATGCAAATTATAATATGGGGGTAATAAATCTCTTAAATTTAAAAAAATACGATATTGCAATTAACCATTTTTCAAATGCCATAAAAATGGAGCCTAATTATGTACAAGCTTATTATGGGCGAGGCATTTGCCTGCAATCTAAAGGAAATATAAAAGCTGCGGCTGTAGATTTTCAAAAATGTTTGGAAATTAATCCGAAATTTGAAAATGCCGAAATTGCATTAAAAGCAATAAATAACAAATAATAATAAAGTATCCTATTTTCTAGTTCTAATTTGGATATTTACTAGCAGCCTTGCTCGCTGCAAATGCCTCTCTCCGATTCAATAAGAGGCATGGAACGATGAAAAAATATAAAAAAAACAGTCTAAATCCCACAATCTACCCATCTTTATGGTTTATTATAAGCTTTTTTTATATTTTTTTCAGCATATCCAATTAATTAGTTTATCTTTGTGCCATTATTAATTAAAACAATTATTTTAAGATGAAAAATGGAACTGTAAAGTTTTTTAATGAAACAAAAGGATTTGGATTTATTAAGGCGAATGATTCTGGAGAAGAGTTTTTTGTACACGTATCTGGATTGAAAGAAGAAATCCGTCAAAATGACGAAGTACTTTTCGAAGTGCAAGAAGGTAAAAAAGGTTTAAATGCTGTAAATGTAAAATTAGCATAATTTTTTTTAAAAAAAAGAATAAATTTTTTATAATTTATCTTAAAAGTCCCAAACTGTAATAGTTTGGGACTTTTTTTTGTTCTTAAGGTTCTGCATATTTGCTGCTAATGATGCAAAATATAAATAGTGGATTTTTTTTAAACATTAACATTAAAGTTGAATTCCCATTATGGTGATATCGTCTACTTGCTCTAGCTCCGCTTTCCATTCGTTAAATACATTTTCTAATATTGTAAGCTGCTCATGCAATGCTAAATGATTTATTGAAATTAATTTATTTTTTAGTTGCCTCGACATAAATTTTTTCCCTCTTTCGCCCCCAAATTGATCGGCGAAACCATCGGTACCTAAATAAATAATATCACCTTTTTTAACTGTTATTTCATGCTGGGTAAAAGGCGTCATTTTGGAATAAAAGCCAACAGGTTGTTTATCCCCTTTAAATTCCAGAAGGCTAGCATTATTGTTTTGATTATCAATTAAATATAATGAATTATTGGCACCCGAAAAATGAATTTTCACATCCCCATTATTAGTAGTCTTAAATATTGAAATCAATACTATGTCCATACCATCCTTGCCTCCTGAATCTAATTGTTCAGGGTTAAGTGCTCTAATGATAACCCTTCTGAGTTCATCTAATATTTTTGATGGTTCAACAATATTTTTAGAATGAGATATTTCGTTCAGTAAGCTGATGCCTATTAAACTCATGAATGCTCCCGGTATGCCATGCCCTGTGCAGTCGGCACATGCTAAAAGCACCCTGTCGGGTAAATCAAAAGCCCAATAAAAATCGCCACTTACTATATCGCGGGGTTTAAAAAGAATGAAATAATCTTTTAAGATTATTTTTAAGTTTTTTTCTGATGTTAAAAAACTATCTTGAATTCGTTTGGCATAATTTATACTGTCGGTAATGCTTTTGTTTTTGTCGGCAATTAAGACATATGCTTCTTTTAGATCCAAATTATTTGTTGCTATAATTTTATTTTGCTTTAAAATTTTACTGTTAGCGGTATTTATTTTTATGTATGAAAAGATGAACAGCAGGATAATGAGGCCAATAGCAGAATAAAACCACCAGGTTTGCCAAAAGGGTGCTTTAATAACAAATTTAAAGCTTATAGGTTTTTTATTCCATACCCCTTCTCCATTATTTGCCATCACTAAAAATTCATAATTGCCGGGTGGTATATTGGAATAAACAGCTTCCGTTTTGGAGGTTTCTTTCTGCCAGTCTTCATCTAAGCCTTTCAGCATAAAACGATAACTTACCATTTTGGACATGGTATGGCTTACGCCTATATAATTAAATGTTAAGTAATTAAAGTCGAAAGCTAATTTTAAATCTACAGGAATATTATCTTGAATGATGGAATTGCTGAAAATTTTCCAATCTGTTTTTTGAGAAAATAATTCTACACTTTTTAAGCGGATAATTGATTCTAAAGTGTTTTTCCTGGCATATTGTGGATTATAAACCGTTAGTCCATTTTCGGTGCCTATCCATATTTTACCTTCTGCGTCTAGTAGTATTGAGTTTAATAAACACTCTTCTCCTAAAAAACCAGATTTTGAATCATAATGCGTTATTTCATAAACATCATTTTTTAATAGCTTTATTTTATCTAAGCCATTGGGCAGGCCTACCAATAAATTGCCTGCTTTATCAAATAAAATAGATTCTATATTATTTGATGCCAAGCCATTCTTTTCTGTTTTGTGTAAAAATGTTCCCTTGCTGTATTTATATAGTCCTGCACTGCTGGCAATCCATAAATTACCTGTTTTATCATTTATAATACTTGTAACACTTTTTCTGGTGAAGCCATCTTTTTCAGTAAAATGTTTTAGCCTTAGCCCATCATATTGGTATAAGCCCAGCTCTGTTGCAAACCAATAGCAGCCTTTTTCATCTTCATAAATATTGAAAATATTTGTTTGGGGCAAACCAGCGAAATTAAAGGCCTCTATTTTTTCATCTTTTATTATACCTAATCCCCCTTTTGTGCCAAGCAGTTTTTCACCCTTGCTGTTAATAAAAATATCATTAATATCATTAATATCATTTAATGAGGAGCAATTAAATCTTTTGAAATTTTTCCCATTATATTTTAAAACGCCATAATCAGTACCAAACCAATAATAGCCTTTCTTGTCTTCTGCTATTGCATTAATTTTTGTGTCCTTTTTGAAACTATAATTAGTAAATTTCCCCTTTTCATAAATACTCAATCCATTTACCGAGCCAAACCAAAATCGTTTATCCTTGCTTTGAAAAGCAGTATTTATTTTGGTATGAATTAATCCATTTTTATCGCTATAAACATAAAATTGCTCGTTTGCCAGCATTGATAATCCATTTTCTTTGGAACCTATCCATAAATTATTTTCAATATCCTTGAAAATCCGCCATACATTATTGTTAACCAAACCATTTTCGGTAGTGAATAATTGAAAATTATTGTCGTAATATTTTATAAGCCCTGCGCTGCTAGCAAGCCATATTACATTGTTTGTATCCTTTAAAAAACTAAAATAACTAATTTCTCCTTTTAAATTTGCCGGATTAATTTCTTTAATACCATCCTTATTTAATTCAGAAATTGCATTATCCGTCAAAAACCAATATGAATTTTCGCTATGTTCTACTACCGAAAATATATAATTGCTTTTTAATCCGTTTTGAGTAGCATAGTTTTTTAAAATATGCCGGTCGTATTTAAAAGCGCCATTTCCTAATGTGCTGAACCATAAATTATTTTTACTATCCTCGTAAATGTTATAAACAATGGCAGTATCCAGTATTTGTTTAACAGGGTAGGGGCTACAAATATAATCCTGAAAAACAGAAATCCCTTTTCCGGTGCCCAATAATATTAAGCCTTTGGAATCAATAAAAATAGTATAAACTCTAAAATGAGTCAAACCATTCTTGGTATTATAGTTCTTGAAATTTGTTCCGTCATAAACCGATAAGCCATCGTTGGTACCAATCAATATCCTCCCTCTATTGTCCTTTGTTATGGCATATACCACATTATCGGCCAAGCCATCCTTAACAGTAATGTATTCAAAAGTATTGCCATCGTATTTAGTTATGCCACCACCATTGGTGCCATACCACATTACGCCTTTATTGTCCTGGAAAACACATAGTATTTGCGCTTGCGACAGGCCATTTTCAACGGTATAATTTACGAAGGGATAAGTTTGAGCCTTAGAAAAATTAATAAAAAGAAAAAAGAAAAGAATTAAAAAATATGTTTTTAAAAAATGATACATAAATGTTTACTTTAAGAAAGGAGCTATTTTTTTGTTAAATTAAAAAAAAGTGAATTTATGAACTTGAATCCACCTAAAATAGATCCTACCAAAATTAGACTTTATATAAGTTAGAAAGCTATGAGATTTTCTTTTTATCTAAATGTTTTGTTTAATACGTCATTGCGAGACTTTTCAGTCGAAGCAATCTCAAACCAATAATAAACGTCAGATTACAGTGTTTATCCTGAGCCTGCCGAAGGATGCCTCGCACAATGTCATTTAGTTAAGGGCTGTTCTAAAAGGAACAACTGCCCCAGGTCTTCGACAAGCTCGGACTGACCGTGACTCTGGTCATATTGAGCCTATCGATATATTTGCGATGGCATCTTAAATAAACGACATTGGTGCCTCGCAACGATCTGAATATTGATTTTGTATAAAAATGGGACCTTCATAACATTCTAAGGAATATGTATGAATTAATATCCTATAAGCTACTCACAGTCTTCGACAAGCTCTGACTGACTTCGCGCTGGTCATATTGAGCCTGTCGAAATATGAGCGATGGCTTTTTATAAACGACATTGATTATAACTCGGCATTTATTACATACACATTGCTAATTTATTATAAAGTCTAATATTAAATAGCTCCTACCAAAAATATATAAAAATAGCTTATAACAATCTTAAAATTAATACATGCTACTGCTCCATTATTTTCAATACAGAAACATTATTACCCATGCTTAACTTTATAAAGTATAACCCTGCCGAATAATTTAATGCCTTAGCACTAAAATTATAAGAATAGCTGCCTGCAATTTTTTCGGAATTATCAAGGGTTTGTATTTTTTCGCCCAATACATTATACACTTCTAAAAGCACCGTACTTTTTACCGAAACATTGATTTTAACAGTTGTAGCAAATTTATACGGATTTGGATATACATCCAATAGATTAGCGCTTTTTATTGATTTCTGCACATTTGTAGTGATATCCTGGCAAACATAGTGATGTATTGAATCCATGCCGGAAGTAAAGTCGAGGCAATTAATTGCTGTAGCACCAGCAATTTCAAATTCATAGGTACCCTTCATGAGAAGGCCTGGTATGTCCACAAATAAATCGTAGGCGCCATCATCTAAATTCCCTATACTGTAATATCCTGAAGGATCAGTTTTAATTTCCCGCATGGCAATACCACCTGGTCTACTCCGCACAATTATATCCACCCCCGGAATTGGGTTAATAGACCTTATTCCATTGTTCAAGTCGGGGTTGGCAATTATTCCAAAGGACTGTACTAAGTTTAATGTACCTGAAATCTGCCCTAAACCAACGGAATCAGTATGGTATTGTAAGTGAATATTATTTCCTGTGGAGGTACTGTCTATTGGTACAGAAGTATTAATAACGGGGGCATCGTTCCCGTTTGTAGAATCACCATAATAAGTTGTTAAATTATTGGGATAC
>Ga0114966_10000276_pt1 | contig 49632 bp, 38 predicted proteins | sample M_130207_XF_Meta_FD_87029 | JGI IMG/M metagenome (GOLD analysis project Ga0114966, IMG submission 87029) | Freshwater microbial communities from Lake Montjoie, Canada to study carbon cycling - M_130207_XF_MetaG | ecosystem: Environmental > Aquatic > Freshwater > Lake | place: Lake Montjoie... | reverse complement strand
GTAGGCACCCATGCCGACGCTGTCTTCGACAATTTCACGGCGCTTGCAGTTCTTCTCGGTCATGACGTAGCCACCGACCATGCGGCGTGCTTCGCGAACGTAGAGCTGGCGCGGCCAGTTGCCGTTGTCGGTGAATTCATCTTTGGCGAGGCCGAGTATTTGGAATGCGGTGCGGACTTTTTCCGGCACACGTGGATGATGCGCGTAGGTCCACATGAGGCCTTTCTGCCAGTCTTCATGGGCTTGCCAAATCTTCGCGCGTGTGGCGTAATCGGCGTCGGGGTAGTCGAAATTCTGGCCGATGAAGTCGGTGCTGACGGCGAAGTTGTTATTGGTGTCGGTCTTGCGATTTGGCATCCAACTGGGTGCCCATGAAATGCGCTCGTCTCCGGCTTCGACATTGCGCAGGGCCAGTTCGAACCACTTTTCGTCGTAGTTCGCGGGCTTCTCCCAATCGCGCCGATTTTCAGGCACATCGGTGGTGCACATGCGGAAGTTGTAGGCCTGAAGTTTGCGATCGCCGGTCTCGTCTCCGCCGATATCGCCAGGATCGATCCCTGGCAGTACGCCGCTCTTGGGATCGCCAGGCGTCACATAGGGATCGACGTTTTTGGTGAACTGATGATGGATGGTCTTCACCTTCTGCACGCCGTTGATGGTCTCGCCATACATCGCGTTCGCCTCACGGCCCACGGCATAGCTCACACCGGCCTTCGCCATCAAATCGCCCTCGTAAGTCGCGTCGATGAACATCGTGCCTTCAAAAGCACGACCACTTTCCATGATGATCTGGGTGATGCGCGTGCCTTTTTTTATGACGCCTTTCTTTAAATCAAGACGCTCGCTGAACACCACGGTGACCTTGTCCTTCACAGCGGCAAGCATGGCGTCGTAGATCTCCGTAGCCACGTGCGGCTCGAAGGTCCACATGGTGTCTTCGCTGCCGGTGTTGCCGTGGGGCTTTTTAGCGAAGTATTCCTCTCGCGTCTGCTGCTTCCACTTCGCGGGATCACTGTAAAACTTGAACACGTTGGCATAAAACTCACGCGACATGCCGCCGATGGCCTTCTTGTTGCCAATGTCAGTGGCACCCAGTCCGCCCGTGGTCAGGCCGCCGAGAAACTTCGTCGGCTCGATCAGCACGACCGTTTTCCCCATGCGTGCCGCCTGGATCGCGGCGGTGATGCCACCGGAGCTGCCGCCATAAACGACGATGTCCGTCGCGGCGAGGGCAGGGGAGACGAGAGCAAATGAGAGCAGGAGGGTTGGGAGGAGCTTCATGGTGGGCACATCCCAACGCAGGCAGGGTGGTTTTGCAACTGCGGGGATGGTTTGAGCCGCGCTGTGAAAAAGAATCGAATAGCCAGCAAGCGGCGGCGTCAGAGTGCAGGACAAGATTTACATCACCCTCTCATGAAAACATCTCTGGTTCGCACACTTACCTTTGGAACTCTATTGCTGACATTCACTCTCACCTCCTGCGCTGATCCTTACGGCTACGGATATGGTAGCCCTGGCTACGGCAACAACGGCTATAGCAATAGCGGGTACGGTGGTTACGGCGGGCAGCAGCGTGGTGCGCAGGGAACAGTGGTTGGGGCTATGCTCGGTGCGGCAGCGGGCGGTATCATCGGCAACCAGAGCCATCGTGGTCTTCAGGGTGCGGCTATCGGCGGAATTCTCGGAGCACTGGCGGGTAATGCGTTTCAAGGCAGTCGCAGACCGCAGCAATACAGCCAATCGAATTACAACTCCGGTTACGGCAACCAAGGCTACTCACAGGGCTACAGCCAGCCAAGCTATCAGCAAGGCTACGGATACGGGCAGCAGAACGGCTACAATTCGAACTATGGCTATGGCCAGCAGGGCGGTTACAGCCAGCAGTCGAACAACAATCCTTACGCCTTCGGCAACTGGCAGTAAAAAGTGTGGCATAGCAGGCGTTTGAGTCGCGGCGGTTTTCCCGCCGCGATTTTTTTATACTCATCATGTCTGCCAACAACGCCGCCGCTTCCGACTCCGCTTATCCAACTCCAGGACCCTCGACCGCACGCTGGTGGCAAAACGAAGACTGGCTCGCTGTCTTGGCTGCGCTGCCGATCTTGATCGCTGTGGCGAAGGGTTGGAGCCCGAAGATGCCCGCGCTGGGTTGGACGGGAGCAGCGGATGCTGCGAAGGCATTCTCAGCCGACAATCTCGCGCTAAGCGGTGTGCTGCTGGCTCTATTTCTCGGCATCTCGGTGCTCGCATTGGGCGCTTCGCTTGGGAAGCGGGTCGTTTCGTTCGTTGGTGGAGCCGTCGTGGTATTTGTGCTGGGGTGGCTATCGCAATGGATCGCCAATCATGCAGGGATCAAAGCTTGGGGCCTCGAGTATGTCGTGTTTGCGCTCGGATTGGGCATGCTGTGGAGTCACACGCTGCCGGTCCCGGAGTGGCTGCGCGAGGCGGTGCGCACGGAGTTTTTCATCAAGGTGGGCATCGTGCTGCTCGGTGCCTCGATTCTGCTGCCAGAGATGATGAAGGCAGGCCTGCCGGGTTTGATTCAAGCAGCCCTAGTCATCCCCGTCGTGTGGTATGCGTGCTTCTTCCTCGCTCGGAAGCTGAAGGTGGATGACGAGTTTGGCGTGATGCTCTCGACTGCGGTGTCGATCTGCGGAGTATCCGCAGCCATCGCAGCCTGCGGGGCAATTCAAGGCGACCGCAAGAAGCTGTCGTATGTGACTTCCATCGTGCTTCTCTGCGCGGTGCCGATGATGATCCTGATGCCGTGGGCAATCAAATCGATGGGGCTGTCTGAGGCTGTGGGTGGAGCGTGGATTGGCGGCACACTCGATACGAGTGGCTCCGTAGCAGCCGCCACCGAGCAGGTGGGCAAAGACGCCACGAAGATTGGTGTGATCGTCAAACTCTCGCAAAACGTGCTCATCGGAGTGGCGGCGTTCTTGCTGTCCATCTGGTGGACGATGCGCGGTGGCAAGGATGGCGCGACGAAGGGCCAAAAGCCGTCCGTTGGCGTCATCTGGGAACGCTTTCCGAAGTTCGTGATCGGCTTCGTGATCGCTTCGGTCGTGTTTTCGTATTTTGTACCGACAGCCGTGGCCGAAGCAGCCAGCAAGCCACTCAAAGGCCTGCGTGAGGTGTGGTTCGCGGCTGCATTTGTCTGCATTGGTCTTGAGACACGATTGGGCGAACTTTTCAAACTCGGTGGCGGTCGTCCAGCCATCGCCTTCCTCGGTGGACAGGTCTTTAACATTGCTTGGACGCTGATCCTAGCCCTGTGGCTCTTCGGCAAGTGATCAGATCTCAAACGAGACCGTTTCGCGCGAGCGTTCCTTCTCGATGATCTGCGCCACGGTGTGTTCGGCAAACCATTGCGCGACCTGATCACGCAATCCGATGAATATTTGGCCCAGTGCGTCCTGATCTGCCCCAGGAATCGGATCGAAGGGACCATCAAACAGCGTGACGACCTCGCCCAGCGTGATGCGGGCGGGGGAAGTGACGAGTTGGTAGCCGCCGCCGACGCCGCGCTTGCTGCGCAGCAGACCACCGTTTTTGAGCGCTAGGAGGATTTGCTCGAGGAACTTCAACGGAATGCGCTCGTTGTGGGCGAGATCTTGGATGGAGAAGTTCGTGCCCTCACGCTCACGTCCCATCGCCACGAGGGCGCGGAGGGCGTATTCGGCTTTTTTAGAGAGCTTCATGTGCGGGAGAGGAGCGCTATCGGAACATCAAACGAGCGCAGGCGCAAACTGCGATTTGCTGCCGAGGCGATTCCGCGTCATTCATCGGCTTCCCTAGAGCATGAGCGACGATTTTTTTGCCCCACCACCGCCAGAGGCACCCCGTGCCGCTGCGGCCACGCATCATGCGGGCGCGCCATTGGCTTCGCGCATGCGACCGCGCACACTTGAGGAGTATGCCGGGCAGCAGCACATCCTGGCGGAAGGCAAATTGCTGCGGCGTGCGGTGCAGGCGGATCGTTTTTCTTCACTTATTCTCTATGGCCCACCGGGCGTGGGAAAGACGACGCTGGCCCATATCATCTCACAGGAGACGAAATCACGCTTCGTGACGCTCAGTGGCGTGGAGAGCAGCGTGGCGGACATTCGCAAAGAAGCGGAGAATGCCGGGCACCACCTGCGGCTCTACAACAAAACGACGATCCTCTTTGTGGACGAGATCCACCGCTTCAACAAAGCCCAGCAGGATGTCCTGCTGCCGCATTTGGAGCGTGGCACACTTCGTTTCATCGGCGCGACGACACACAACCCGTTTTTCTACGTCAATAGTCCGCTTGTTAGCCGTTCGCAGGTCTTCACGCTGGAACCGCTGGGCATCGCAGACCTCGAATCGCTCATGGATCGCGCTCTGAACGATGTGGAGCTTGGGCTGGGCAGCATGAAGGCACGTATTGAGCCGGATGCGCGTCATCACCTCGCGACCGTGGCCGATGGCGATGCCAGACGTTGCCTGAATGCGTTGGAACTCGCCGTGCTCTCCACTGAACCTAATGAAGCGGGCGAAATCGTCATCACCTTGGCTGCTGCCGAGGAGTCCGTGCAGCAGAAGACCGTTGTTTATGACGGCGACGGCGATGCGCACTACGACACGATCAGCGCCTTCATCAAAAGCATGCGTGCCTCCGATCCCGACGCAGCTCTCTACTGGCTGGCAAAAATGCTCTATGCTGGGGAGGACATCCGTTTCATCGCTCGTCGCATTGTCATCGCAGCAAGCGAAGACATTGGCATGGCCGATAGCAACGCCTTGCGCGTGGCCGTGGCGGCTCAGCAGGCGGTCGAATTCATCGGCATGCCTGAAGCTCGTATCATTCTAGCTCACGCGGTGATTTACAATGCCACCGCGCCAAAGAGCAATCGCGCCTACACGGCCATCGATGCAGCGCTTGAGGATGTCAAAAACGGCCGCACCCTGCCAGTGCCGAAGCACTTGCGGGACGGGCATCACAAAAAGGCGGCCAAAGAATTCGGCCACGGGGAAGGCTATCTCTACCCGCACAATTACGAAGGCGGTTTCGTGCCCCAGCGCTGCCTTGAAGGCGGCAAACAGTATTACGACCCGACCTCTAACGGCCTCGAAGGCCGGATCAAAGAGCGCCTAGATCACTGGCGGAAACTCTGGGAAGAGCAGGGGCAGCAAGGATAGCCGACAAGCAGCTCAGACCGGTTCTAAAGCGCAGGCTCATCATGTTTTCACGATTCAGTGAATACGGAAACAATGATATTTTAAACTTCAAAGATATGGAAATTACGATTTAAGTATTGAAAATGTATGAAAATTACGGTATTATTTTTGTAATTCCAAAAATATCCAGCCATGTACAACTCACGTTTGACGACCACTGGCCTATCAGTCGCCCTAGGTGCCGCTCTTTCATCCTGTGCTTTGCCTAATCAGCCACTGCTCAGTTATTGGAAGGAAATGCGTCTAAAAAAAGCTGGTCCCCTCGAAACAGGCAAGCAGTACGAAGTGCGTAAAGCGCTCGCAAAGAACATTCCCTTCCGCCCCAGCCAGATCAAAGGCTACACTTTCGTGTTCCAAACTCCTAGGCCGCCGCTGATGGTTGCCTCAAATTCGCATCGCAATTCTCAGATGCATGTGCGAACCACGGCCTACACGCACAATGAAAGCGACCACCTTGTCTATGGTGTGAAGAACGCCATCGGCACCAATTTGAAGTTTGGGAATGTACGTAGCGCAGCAGCTGACTGGTCGCGTTTCCCAGTCGGCACAAAGTTCCGCATCGCTGGGCAGCCCAATGTGGTTTACGAAGTGGATGACTACGGCAGTGCACTCGTCGGCACCGGAACCATCGATCTCTACAAGCCCAGTAAATCCATGATGAATGACTGGGGGGTGCGCCATGTGGACATCGAAGTTATTCAATGGGGCTCCTATGAGCGCAGCATGGAACTCATGCGCGACCGCACCAAGTGGAAACACGTTCGCTCCATGATGGAGGGGATTGAGGCTCGTCTTCGTACCGCTGGGCTGCCTGCCGCTAACCTTCCAGTCACCGCCTCGCTCTAAAAATCGGCGACACAGGGAAATTCGGGCGATATTCCGCTGCGCATGCGTCGTTAGGAAAGGCATTCATGCGTGCCATCATCCTTCCGTTTTTTCTTTTCGCCGTCAGTCTCAGCCAGGCCCAGAACAAAGCTGGCTCGCAGCCGCCGCTCACGCCGCGTCTACTAGATGCCGCCTTGAAGACGGCATCCTTGCCGCAAGACCAGAAGGCTTTGCATGACAAGGTGCTCCGCCTCTTTGGCCTCAATAATCTCACTCAAGGCAAGGCGGGTGCCAAGATCGAGGCTACCACCGTTGCATGGGCCACGATCGACACCAAGCCTGCCCGCGTCGTGCAGCAGGACGGCACTCTCATTGGCGAAATGATCGCGCTTGGAGAAGATGGCTTGCAGGTGCTCGTCACACAAATGCCGAACTTCACCGAAGTCGGCTACCGCATCGAATCTGAAGGCATGCCGCGCGTTGCTGGCACCGTGCACATCGAGCATTTTGAATACACCGCCGACAGCCAACCGCAGCAAGGCGTGCCGCAGGGAAAACTGGAGAAGTTTGAGTGGAATACGAGCAAAGTCTTTCCGGACACCCAGCGCGATGTTACGGTCTATCTGCCCGCAGATTTCAAACCCGGCGAGGAAACCTGCCTCATGGTTTGGCAGGACGGCACACGCCATGTCGATCCGAATGGCCCCATGCGCGCTTCCGTTGTCTTCGATAACCTGATCCACAAAAAGGAAATGCCGCGCACCGTCGGCGTCTTCATCGATCCCGGTCGCAAGTCCAAGCAAAAGCCGGGCGACAAAGCGGGGAACCGCAGCCTCGAATACGACTCCCTCGGCGACGCCTACGTCCGTTTCCTCATCGATGAAATTTTGCCCGAAGTCGAAAAGCGCTATCAAACGAAGTTTCGTCCGCAGCCCGAAGCCTGGGCCATCGCCGGCGGTTCCTCCGGCGGCATCTGCTCCTTCACTGCCGCCTGGGAGCGTCCCGACAAATTCCACAAAGTACTCTGCTGGGTCGGCACCTTCGTGGACATCCATGGCGGCAATCAATATCCCTATCTTGTGCGTATCACCGAGCGCAAACCCATCCGCGTCTATCTGCTCGATGGTGAAAACGATCTCGACAACAAGTTCGGCAACTGGCCGCTCGCTAACAAGATGATGGCCGCGTCGCTCAAATACATGAACTACGACTTCCGCATCGACTGGACTCAGTGCTTTCACGGCAGCAAGGGCATGGCTCCGAGTCTGCCTGATGCACTGCGTTGGCTTTGGCGGGATGTGAAGTGATCCGCTTCAATTGCTTCCTATAAACATCAAAACGTCGGCCACATCCTGAGCTGTAAGCACGCTCTCAAGGCCTTCAGGCATGATGGAGGTCGTCAGCGTCTTCATTTCTTGAATGTCGGAACGCAAAACAACCATTTCAGCACCGCCTGGCAAACGGATCGTGATATTGCCAGGTGTTTCAGCCGCGAGTTGGCCGACGACCATCGTCTTATCCTTCTTCGTCACCTGCGTAGCAGCATTGCGCTGCTCTACGGCACGATTGGGGTCAAAAATGGCCTCAATCAGTTGTTCGCGTGGCTTCGTAGCAACGGTTTTGAGATCCGGGCCGACCTCGACACCGAGCTGGCCGACCTTGTGGCAGATCATGCAGACCTTCTGAAACACCGCAGCTCCGCGTTTGGTATCGCCATCGAGCTTGCCAGCGTCGGCGACGTATTTGGCGACCACTTTTTGCCGGTTAGGATTGTTGTTCGTGATCAACGGCATCGCGGCAACGACGGGTGCTTTTGATGGAGTTTGCTTCAGTAAGGGTTTTTCCAAATCAATAAAAACATCGTCGTTGGTGCTGCCTGTGGCCGTCAGCGCTGCGGCACGAATCTGCGGCGCCAGTGGTTTTATCATGGCATGCAACTCATCCGGTTTCATCCCGCCCAGTTGCATGATCGTGAACGCGGCTTGAATCTTGACCGCAGGTGCTGCCGACTTCAGCTTCTGCAATTGCGCAACGGCAGGACTCTCATTCCGCTCAATGAGTAATCGCTGCGCTGTGTCTCGCATCCAGCCATTTGTGGACGACATCGCGGCGATTGGATCACGAACAGTCATTCCTACTTTAGGCATCCCGGTCTTGCTGATGCGGTAAATTCGTCCTCGATCCTCACCACCACGCAGATCAAGCCCCTTCGCGATCTCCGCCGGAATCCATTCCGGGTGCTCCAGCACCAGCCGATACATGTCCACGACGTACAGTGCGCCATCAGGGCCAGTGCGCGCCAGGCTGGGGCGGAACCAGTTGTCCTCGCTGGCGATGAACTCGCTCTCCACGTCGCCAGGATGACGTTTGCTCGTGATCGAAGAGCCTTCGTAGCTCAACACCTCGCGATGCACGAGATTGTTCGCCGGTTCGCAGATGAACATCACGTTGTCACCATCCGTGCCGAAGGTCGTGTCGCGAAACGGTATCGGCGAGCAGCCCGAGGTGAGCGTGTTCACCGCGCTGGCCCAGTTGAAGCGCCGCACTGGCGGACTGGCGGTGAAGACCTGCTTCTCATCGTTCAAGTTACCACGCACCGACTTTGCCACGACTTCGGGATGACGTTCCAAGTAGCGGAACGGCAGCCAGTAATGCCAGCCGATGGTGCTGTTGTTGTTGCCGAACCAGTTCCCAAAATCATCGCGCCACTTGCCATACTGGCTGCGGCCTCCTTCGAGAGCGAACTCGCCCGTGCGCGGATCAAAGCGGAAGTCATTCGTGCCGAGCGCGATCTTCTTGCCTGTCTTAGTGCAGGTGATGTCTCCGCCGCTGTCACCGTTGGCACCATAGAGCCAGCCATCGAGTCCCCAACAGAAGCCATTCACGAGATGCTGTGGATTGCCCGCCGTGAATCCCGTGAACCACGTCTCGCGCTTGTCGCACTTGCCATCGCCATCCGTGTCCTCGGCGAAAAAAATGTCCGGGATGTTGGCGATGAAGACGCCGTTTTTCCACGGTGCGAGACCGGTGGGATGCTTCAACCCATCGAGAAACAGCGAAGCTTTGTCATAAACACCGTCGCCGTTCGTGTCTTCGAGGATTTTGACGCGTCCTGTTTGCAACTCGGACACCTTGTCCTGGCCCATGCTGCCATCCTTCGTTTTTTCGCCAGGTGCGAAGGGATAATCACCCATCTCAACCACCCACATGCGTCCTTGGGCATCCCAGTCGATGAACACCGGATCTTGCACCAGCGGCTCATGCGCCACCAGCATCGCTTCAAACCCAGGCTTCAGTTTGAGCGCCTTCAAGGACTCCTCTGGCGACTTCGGTGCCGGTCCGGGCACCTTGAGCAGTTCAGAAAACGGAATGCGCTGTTTAGTTGCCGCCACCCACATGGCTCCGTCATGAAACGTGACGCCATTGTCACTGCCATCAGCGCGAACAATGAGCGGCAGGCTGTTCGCATCGCCCGCCTTGCCCTCGCGCATCACCTGCGACCAGCCTTCGTTCCATTGCAGGTTCTTCTTTTCGCGTTCCTTCGGAACGAACACAAATACGCCATACTCGCGCGCATTCGACATCACGATGTCCTCATTCCCGTCGCCATTGATGTCCACAAAGCGGACGCCGTTGTCATGTCCGCTTTTGTCCTGAAGCGTTGCGGCATCCGGCAGCGCATGGCTGCGGAGTTTCTCCGGCACTTCGACGGCGGTTGCGTTACGGCAGAAGATGCAGGCAAGGAGGAGGCACAAAGAGCGGCGCATGGCAAACAAACGCGTTCTGTATGGCGCATTTCACGATCATTTCATTCCCGGTTCATCAAGGTTTCATGGGCCTGCCGAGCTTGGGCGTCGTGAAACCATTCATTCTTCTCCTGCTGGGAGCCAGTTCACTGCTGGCTCAAACCGACAAGACCATCACCTCCTCCACGCTTGATGAAAGCGAGGTGCGCATCACCTATGGCGAGCTGAAGCGCCTTGTGGCCGCCACCTTGCCCAAGGAAAAGCCACCCGAGGTCAAACCGGTGCCACCTGTCACTGCGGCCTTGCTCGCCACCGTGTATCATCTGGATGCCAAAGCCGGCACGCTCATCGCCGAGATGCAGGTGGAGAACTTCGATGGTGCCTGGCACGCGATCCCCATGACTGGCGCTGTCATGGGCGCGATTGCCGTGGAGCCAAAAGATTCACGCATCGTCGTCACCGACGATCATCTCTGCCTCATTACCGACAAAGCTGGTGCGCAGAACGTGAAGCTGACATTCGCACTCGCGAGGGAAGGGCAGGGGACCACGCTGCATCTCGCTGCGTCGCCGGTCGCATCATTGGAGGTTAAAGAAATGCCAGAAGGCAAGGTTCTGCGTCTTCAAAGCGGCACAGCCACGCAAACAATTATCAGCGCTGGCATCGCCGCATTGCCCGCCACGGGTGGGGAAGTCACCTTCACGCTCGAAGACGCCCGCAAAGCTTCTCAAACACCTCTCGCAGGCTCTAGCGACGATGCCATCGTTTCCACGGCCACTTATACGACTCAAGTTGTCCGCGATGGCTCCGTGCTGACCGAGGGCGCGATCACCGTGCGCCACGATCATCCGGTGAAACTCATGCTGCAGCTTCCTGAAGGCGCGAAACTGCTCCAATGCCACGTCAACGCTGATCCCGTGCGTCCCACGCTCGGCGAAGCCAATCGCATCGAGATTCCGCTCGATGATCCCAGCACCGACGGTGCTGAGTCCGAGGTGAAGCTCTCATTCACTTCCACTATCACCGCATTGCAGGCAGCGGAAGGCGAGATCGATCTCGCTTTGCCGCAGACGCCGCTCTTTGCGAAACAGATCGACTGGAACGTGCAACTGCCCACCGGCTACGATCTCAGCTTCACCGGCAATGTCGATCCCGTCGCCGACAAGGCCGTCACGTCCGGCCTCCAGCTTCGCAAATCTCTCTGTCGCGATCAACAACCTCAGGCCCGCATCACCTACCGCAAACGCACCACGAACTGATTCTGAACATTGAACCCTGAACATCGAACCTTGAACTCTCAAACCATGAAACTCACTCACCTCATCGCCATCGCCTGCATCTTCGTCTGCACCACCTTTGCCTGGTGGTTTCTCGGCGGCACCATCAACTACCGCACCAACCACGTCGCTAGTCAGACCGGTGACAGTGTCAGCGGTCGTTGGGGGCCGTCATCGATGCAAACACATCCCAGAGCACGCTACACTTCATCCAGCGGCAGCAAGGTCACGCTTCAGCCCGCCAGCAGCGACGTGAAAGTGAAGCTCGACTACCAGCCGGTGAAGATGGGCCTGCTCTGGCACCGCACCTACGGCGCAGCGTTCGCGGGCAGCTACACCTTCACTAACAGCACCGCCATCACCCAGACCTTCTACATCGACTTCGACCTTCCTCAGGCCACGCTTAACAAGATCAAATTCACGCTCGGTGCTGATAGCAAGGGGCGGCCTTCTGTTGCCGCGCCCGAGCAGGGCGTCATCACCGACAGCATCCAACTCGCTCCGGGCGAGAGCGTTCTTTTCGCCGTGAGCTACGAATGCCGTGGCATGGACTTCTGGCGCTACGCTTTTGCCGACGCCAGCCGCATTCGTGACTTCACGCTGACGATGAACACTGACTTCAGCGACGTGAATTTCCCCATCAGCTCGCCCACGGATCGCAAACCGGCAGACAAAGGCATGGAACTCATCTGGAAATACGAAGACGCCATCTCCGCTCCTGGCATCGGCATGGAAATGCCGCGTGAGCTCAATGCCGGCCCTGTGGCGTCGCAAATCTCATTCTATGCACCGCTCTCGCTGCTCCTGTTCTTCAGCGTGATCATCATCACCGCCATCTCGCGTGGCGTGTCACTGCATCCGGTGAACTACGTCTTTCTCGCCGCCGGATTCTTCTCCTTCCCGCTGTTGTTCTCCTACATGCTCGATGTTGTGCCGGTGCATCTGAGTTTCGTCATCGCCGCCACCGCATCCCTGATGCTCGTCTGCGGCTACATGCGGGCTGCAGCCGGTGAATTTCTGTTTCGCGTCGCCGTGGTCGCTCAAACCGCCTACATGGTGCTGTTCAGTTACAGCTTTTTCTTCAAAGGACTCACCGGTCTCACGCTTACTGTCGGTGGCATCGTCACCCTCGGCGTTCTGATGGCCCTGACCGCCAAGGTGGACTGGAGCCAGAAACTCGGCGCGGTTTCGCCAAGACTTGCTTGATGTCTTGATGCCCGGATCGTTAAATCACCCACACTCGTCATGCCCACCCGCATCCTCGTCGTCGAAGACGAACCCTCCATCTGCGAAAACGTCGTCTATGCCCTCGAAGCGGACGGGTTCGTGGTTTCGACCGCCACGACAGGCCGTGACGCGCTTGATCAGATGAAGTCACAGGACTTCAGCCTCATCATCCTTGATGTAGGTCTGCCGGACATGACCGGCTTCGAGGTGTGCAAAGCGATCCGCAAGACACAGTCATTACCGATTCTCTTTCTCACCGCACGCTCCAGCGAAGTGGATCGTGTGGTGGGCCTGGAGATCGGCGGCGATGACTACGTCGTGAAGCCCTTCAGTCCACGCGAACTTGTCGCTCGCGTTCGCGCCATCCTGCGCCGCGTTTCAGCCATACCACTGCCACCGAATGGCCACGATGCCTCCCTGCCGCTCATCATCGACGACGTGCGCTGCCAGGCGATCTACTTCGGCACCGCCTTGAATCTCTCGCGCTACGAGTTCCGCATGCTCAAGGCCTTCTCCGCGCATCCAGGCCGCGTGTTCAGCCGCGAGCAGCTCATGGATCACGCCTCCGAAGAGCCGGATGCTTCGATGGAGCGCACCGTGGACACGCACATCAAAACTCTTCGCGCCCGTATGCGTGGCGTGCGTGCGGGCATTGATCCCATCGTCACCCATCGCGGCATGGGCTACTCCTTGCTCGAAACCTGGCCCGACGCATGAGCCTCACCACACGCTTTCTCTTCGGCTTCGCGCTGGTGGCGTGCGTTGGCCTCTCCGTGCTGTTTTCACAGCTCATCCACCGCGTCGAGCGGCAGTATTTTGAGGCGGTGGAGGAGCCGATGGTCGATGTGGCCAACATCCTGGCCGAAATCCTTGCGGCAGATGCGAAAGACGGCGTCCAGCAAACACAGGCTGTCGAGAAAGCCATCCACGCCGCCCAGCAGCGCCAGCTCAACGCGCAGATCTACAACCGCACCAAGGAGCAGGTGGACATGCAGGTCTATGTCACCGATGCGCAGGGACGCGTGTTGTTTGATTCGGCGGGCATCGAGAAGCCAGGCACCATTTCCAATCATCGCGATGTGAATCTCACGCTGATGGGCGAGTACGGCGCTCGTTCCTCACGCACGAGCGATTATGACCCGCTTTCCGTCGTGATGTATGTCGGTGCGCCGATCCGCCAGAACGGCAAAACCATTGGCATGATCAGCGTTGCCAAGCCAATACGCGGTGTGCTGGCTTTTGTGTGGGAGACGGAGCGCTGGCTGAAGTGGTCCATCGTCACCACCGTGTTGCTGATGCTGCTCGGCATCTATCTAGCCGCACGCTGGGCCACGCGTCCGCTGGAGGTGCTGACACAACATGCGCTGGCGGTGAGCCGCGGAGAGCGTTCCACCTCGCCATACATGCCGGGGCAGCAGATGAAGACGCTCGCCAAGGCACTCGAAGACATGCGCGACGCGCTCGAAGGCCGCGAATACGTCGAGAACTACGTGCAGAGCCTCACCCACGAATTGAAGAGCCCGGTGGCCGCGATTCTCGGCGCGAGCGAGATTCTCCAAGGCGATGTGCCCGAGCCCAAACGCGCTCGCTTCCTGCAAAACATCCGCACCGAGGCCGGACGACTGCGCGACTTGCTCGAACGCCTCCTGCACCTCGCCGCGCTCGAAAAGCAGAAGGCGCTCGTCGTTCGCGGGCCAGTGAACCTGCGCGAGATGATCGACCGCGCCTGGGATCATCACGCGCTCATCGCCGCAGCACGGGATGTCACGTTGCAACGTGAAGGGGACGAAAAACTCGCGATCCAAGGCGATCCGTGGCTCATCGAGCTGGCGCTGAGCAATCTCATCCAAAACGCCATCGACTTTGCGCCCCAAGGCAGCGCCATCATCGCCCGAGGCTATCGCTTTGATACCAAGGTCGTGATCGAGATTGAAAATCGCGGCCCCGGCATTCCCGATTACGCTCGTGAGCGTGTGTTCGAGCGCTTCTACTCGCTGCCACGTCCTGACACCGGCAAAAAGAGCACCGGACTCGGCCTCTGCTTCGTCAAAGAAGTCGCTCAATTGCACGAAGGCAGTGTCGAACTCACAAATCTTGAAAGTGGAGCGGGTGCCAAGGCGATGTTGATTCTCGCTGCGTAGCAGAGGGCAGGTTTGACAATTCTGACCGGCTTCCCTAGTCTCGCGCACCTCGCCACCAACCATCATGAGCACTCCAGAAGCCGGAAAGCCCGTTTACAACGTCAAGAACCCCTGCATCGCGAAAGTGAAGCGCATGTTCAACCTTTCCGGCCCGGATGCGCCCAAGCACACCGCGCACTACGAGATCGACCTCGCGGGAAGCGGGCTCGAGTACACGCCGGGCGACTCACTCGCCGTGCAGCCAACGAATGATCCCGCACTCGTCGATGACACGCTCAAAGCGCTGGGCTTCTCCGGCACAGAGATCGTGAAGCATCCCAAGACCGCCGCCGAGGTCCCGATTCGTCAGGCCTTGATCGAAGGCGCGCTCATCACCGAGATCGACAACAAACTCATCAAAGCCATCGTCGAGAAGACCGGCGGCAACACACCGCTGGCCGAGCTTTCGCAGCCGGAGAAGAAGGAAGAACTCAAGAACTACCTCTGGGGCCGCTTCGTGATTGACCTGCTGCTTGAGAATCCGACCGCGAAGTTCTCGCCCGATGAATTCATCGCCACGCAGAAGAAGCTCAACATCCGCCTCTACTCCATCAGCAGCAGTCAGAAAGCGCATCCGACAGAAGTGCATCTCACCGTCGCCACCGTGCGCTACAACAGCCATGGCCGTGCTCGGGCTGGCGTGTGCTCATCGTTCCTCGCCGAGCGCGTCACACCGAACGAAACGCTCATCCCGTGCTTCGTGAACCACGGCAAAGGTTTCCGCCTGCCCGAGCCGCAGGAAGAAACGCCCATCATCATGTGCGGCCCCGGCACCGGCATCGCGCCGTTCCGAGCCTTCCTCGAAGAACGCCAAGCCACCAACGCCAAAGGCAAAGCATGGCTCTTCTTCGGTGAAGTCAGCGCCAAGTCCTGCTTCTTCTACAAGGACGAATTCGACGCCTATCTCGCCGACGGCACGCTGACCAAATTCAGCACCGCCTGGAGCCGCGACCAGGCTGAAAAAATCTACGTGCAGCACAAGATGCTCCAACACAGCGCCGAGTTCTGGGCCTGGCTCGAACAGGGCGCGATCTTCTACGTCTGCGGCGACGCCTCCCGCATGGCCAGCGACGTGGACAAAGCGCTGCATACCATCATCGAAAAAGAAGGCGGCAAAACTTCCGAGGAAGCCGCCGCCTACGTTCACGCGATGAAGGAAGCGAAGCGCTATCGCCGGGATGTGTATTGAGCCGTCTTAGCGAATTCAGCCCCCATGAAAACGCTGCCCCTGACTCGTCGAAGACAAAACAGGGAGTCTTCGATTGTACTCGGCCTCTTCATGAGTACCTTTGGGGTGTGGCAACTTAAAACGGTTGTCTCATCCAATGGAAGCGATGGCTGGATTGGCGCTGGTTTTTTGGCATTTGGCCTGTGGACGCTCGGGGATTGCTGGAAAGCATTTCGTGGTGTTCATGAGCTTCAATGGGAAGCGAATCGCGCCACGATCTCCAGTGACGGGAGGGTCGTGTTTGATGGTTCCTTTGGAGATCTCAAGGCAATCGTGAGCGATCAACTCGGCTACGATCTGCACCTTGGGACCTCCTTTGTTTATCGGGTGAAATCCGTGAATCTCAGTGACGAATTACGCACGCTGCTTGACGCAGCTTGCGCAAACTGAGGCAGTTCCAAGTTAACGCTTGGATTACACTCACTTCGCCAGCCACAGGATCCCCGTCGCAGTCACTTGGATGTTTTTCTTCACGGGCGTGAGCTTGAATGCCTCCAGCGTGAGCACGGCGGGATCGTATTGATCACGGATCTTCTGCGTCTCATCGGCAACCTGCTTCTCCAGTTCAGCGATGTCGGCTTTGACGGATTCCAGTTCGTTTTCGGCGGCTTTGACATCCTGGCCTTCTTTCCAAGCGCGTGAAGCACTGCTGATGGTGCTGGCTTTCACGAGGCTGGTTTTGCGGCCAAAGATCGCGCCGAGAATACTGCCGCCGATCTGAACGGCGGCACCGAGCTTGGCGCTGCTGGACTGAGCCTGCTGTGCATCGATCTTTGCGGAAGCCTTCTGGGCCTTGTCCTGGAGCGACTTCATGCTCTTGGCGGTCTTGGTGCGCAGTTCTTCGATGGCAGCGTCGCGCTTTTCGCGGGCGGTTTGTGTGATGCGGGCTTTGAACTCATCCTGCTTCTCGCCGGGATTGGAATAGGCTTCGAGCAGCGGGCTGTAGAAGACTTCGAGCGTGTGGTTCGCATACACCCAGTCGGCGTAGTCTTTTTTGATGCTGGTGTAGGTGCTGGATTTCATCGCAGCACTGGGCAGATCAGCAAAGGCGGCGTTCTCGACGGGTTCGCTGCTGTATTTGCCGAGGTCGATGTTCTTGGGCACATCGGCGAATTTGTCCCACAGCACCTTTTGGTTCTCGATGTCGATGTGATTGACCAGCGTGATGCTGCTGCGGCCAGTGATCTTGCGTTTAGCATCGTCAAAGTTCACCACGGCACTGCGCAGGATAGCTGGCGTGTAAGTGAGGCGTTCGCCGTCTTCGTCGGTGGACTGAAACAGTTCGGTGACACCATCGGGCAGTTTGGGTCGCACGGTATTGCGATCCGCAGTGGCGGCGCTACTGGCTCCGGGTGGTGCGAAGCCGTCGTCTTCGGCGGCAGCAGCTTTCTTGGCTCCAGCTTTGGGACGAATCGGGTCCATCAAGGCTTTGATCTGCGGGCGAGAAAGCGGACCACCGAGGTAGCTCATCAGCCAGCGCACGTTGAAGACCACGGGATGGTCTTCATGCACGTTGTTCATGAGGAAGACGCGATTGCCGAGGCCGGCGAGCGTGCGTTCCATGAGCTGGCGGTCAAACTTGCCACCAGCGGTGTTGGCCGCGCCTTCGAGGCCGTCGAGCACGCGCATCTTGTCGCGCTCGGTCTGCAAACGACCGAGCCACCAGGTGCCGATGTTGGCGAGCGCCTTGTAATCGAGGTCCGCGGGGTTTTGCGTGGCCAAAAGGATGCCGAGACCGAAAGCGCGTGCCTGTTTGAGCAGGAACATCATCGGCTTTTTCGACGGCGGCATGGCCGTGGGCGGCAAGTAGCCGAAGATTTCATCCATGTAGAAGAGAGAGCGCAGCGAGGTGGTGCCCTGCTGCGTGCGCATCCAGCCGAGAAGCTGATTGAGCAGCAGCGAGACGAAGAACATGCGCTCGGTGTCGCTGAGGTGCGCGATGCAGAAGATGGTGACGCGTGGCTTGCCCTCCGGCGTGTAATACATGCGCTGGATGTCGAGCGGTTCGCCCTCTAGCCAGGTGCTGAAGCCGGGAGACGCGAGCAGGTTGTTCAGCTTCATCGCCAGCGGTGTGCGCTTCGATTCCGGCATGAAACTGTCGAGATCGACCACGCCGATTTTCCGAATCGGCGGCTGCTGAATGTGGCGCACCAAGTTTTCCAGCGTGATGTTTTGTCCCTTCTTCCAGCAATGCGCGACGATGTTGCTGAGCAGGATGTGCTCCGGCGACTGAATGGGATCGGCTTCGATGTCCATGAGGCCGAGCATCGAAGAAACCGTGCTCTCGATGCGATCCGCGAGCGCTTCGGCATCATCCATTACCTCAGCGTTGGGGCAATTCAGTGAGCTGAGAATCGAAACGGGCAGACCCGCATTGCTGCCGGGCGTGTAGATCGCCATATCGACGGTCTCCCTCAGTTTCTTGATGCGGTCAGCGCTCTGGCCCCAGTCACCGAGGCCTTTCTGCCACAGAGCAGCCTGAGCGGCGGCGTAGTCGTCGGGCGACTGCCCTTTGCGACGCGCTTCGTCTTCGTTAATCCAGGGGCGGAACTCCTCTGGCGTGAGATTGGGGAAAGTGAGCAGCGCATTGCCGAGATCGCCCTTCGGGTCGATGGCGATGACGGGAACGCCATCCATGGCCGCTTCTTCGAGCAGCGCGAGACAAAGACCGGTCTTGCCGCTGCCGGTCATGCCGAGCACGACGCCGTGGGTGACGAGATCCTTCGAATCGTAAAGAATGAGGTCGTCTTTGATCTGCTTTGTTTCGAGATCGTATTCGCGGCCGAGGTAGAAGGAGCCGAGCTTTTCGTATTGGTCAGGGGAGATGGGCATGGGGTGGAAAATGACGAAGGTGGAAGATCGAATGCCGAGTGGATGATGCTGGGAAGCTGAGGGCTGATTGAAACGGGGGATTTGGAAATTGGAAAGTGCAAAATGGTCTGATCCGGCCAGCATGAGGCATGCGCTCCGCATTTTTGCTCCTCATGACCGCCTCCACTCTCTCCGCCGATGTTTTGACGTATCCCCAGACCCGCAAGGAGGACGTAGTCGATACGCTGCATGGGGTGAAGATCGCTGATCCGTATCGCTGGCTGGAGGATGACAACTCGGAGGAGACAAAGGCGTGGGTGAAGGCGCAGAATGAGGTGACGTTTGGGTATTTGGAGAAGCTGCCGAGGCGCGAGGCGATCCAGAAACGGTTGAAGGAGTTGTGGAACTACGAGCGCGTGGGGCAGCCGTTTGAGCGAGGCGGACGTTGGTTCTTTACGCAAAATTCAGGGCTGCAAAATCAAGCGGTGCTGATGACTGCGGAGAGTTTGGATGGCGACGCCAAGACGCTGCTCGATCCGAATGCGATGTCGGGAGATGGGACCACGTCGCTGTCCGATTATGAGCCGAGTGAAGACGGCAAACTCATCGCGTATGGCGTCTCTGAGGCCGGTAGTGACTGGACGACGATCCGCGTGCGTGACATCGCCACTGGGCGTGATTTGGAGGATGTGGTGAAGTGGGTGAAGTTCAGCGGCGTGTCGTGGTTGAAGGATGGCAGCGGCTTTTTCTATGCGCGCTATAACGAACCGAAGCCGGGCGCGGCTTTGACTGCGAAAAACGAGTTTCACAAACTCTGCTTCCACAAGCTGGGCTCGCCGCAAAGCGACGACAAGATCGTCTATGAACGCAAGGACGAGCCGAAGTGGGGCTTTGGTGGCGGCGTGACGGAAGATGGCGAGTATCTCATCATTCAGGTGTGGCTAGGCACGGAGCCGAAGAACCGGGTGTTTTACAAGAAGATCGTCGGTGATGGGCCAGTGGTGGAGTTGCTGAACGAGAACGACGCGCGCTATGAGTTCATCGACAACGTCGGACCGCTCTTCTATTTCCGCACGGACCTGAATGCGCCGTGCTTCCAGGTCATCGCCATCGACGTACGCAAGCCGGAACGTGGCAACTGGCGCATCGTGGTGCCGGAGGTGCCGAAGGTGCTGCTGGAAGGCGTCAGCACGGTGGGCGGGCAGATGTTTTGCGAATACCTGCGCGATGCAAAGACCGAGGTGAAATGTTTCGATCTCGACGGCAAGCTCATCCGCGACATCAAGCTGCCCGGCATTGGTAGCGCGGGTGGTTTTGGTGGTCATCGGCATGATACCTCCACCTTTTATACCTTCACCGGTTTCACTGAGCCGGGTGCGATCTACCGCATGGATTTGAAAACCGGTGAGAGCAAGCTGTGGCGGAAACCGCAGGTGGACTTCGACGGTGCCGCGTTTGAGACGCAGCAGGTCTTCTACCACAGCAAGGACGGCACGAAGGTTCCGATGTTCATTGTTCACAAAAAAGGGCTTAAGCTTGATGGCTCGAATCCGACGCTGCTTTATGGCTATGGCGGTTTTAACATTAACCTCACTCCCGGCTTCTCTGTCTCACGCGCTGTGTGGCTGGAGATGGGCTGCGTCTTTGCCATGCCGAATCTGCGTGGTGGTGGCGAGTATGGCCGCGCGTGGCATCAGGCCGGTATTAAGCTTGGTAAGCAGAACGTGTTCGATGATTTTATCGCTGCGGCGGAATGGCTGATCGCCCACAACTACACGAGTAGCGACAAGCTGGCGATTCAAGGGGGAAGCAATGGTGGGCTGCTGGTGGGGGCGTGCATGACACAGTGCCCTGAACTTTATGCTGCTGCTTTACCTGCGGTGGGGGTGCTGGACATGCTGCGCTTTGAGAAATTCACCATCGGCTGGGGCTGGAAGAGCGATTACGGCAGCGTGGAAAACCCTGCGGAGTTCAATGCGCTGCTCAAATACTCGCCGTATCACAATCTCAGGCCTGGCATGCGGTATCCTGCGACGCTGGTGCTGACGAGTGATCACGATGACCGCGTGGTCCCTGCGCACAGCTTCAAGTTTGGTGCACGATTGCAAGAGTGCCAGGCGAAGGACGGGCCGCCTACGCTGATTCGCATTGAGACGAGCGCGGGGCATGGAGCGGGCACGGCGCTGAACAAGACGATTGAGAAGACGGCGGACGAGTGGGCGTTTTTGGTGAGGGCGCTGGGGATGTGAGCAGTGGCGCTTTCAGTGCTCCGGCAAGGTATGGTGGACAAACGTTAGCCCTCGGGTGTGGAGGGCGCGTTGATCGACAGACAAGAGTGTCCATCGTACTTCCAATCAATCCCGCACAAAGAAATTCGCAAATGTCACTGGCGTGCCGAAGTCGGCGATGCCAACGCGGCCTTGGGGTTGGCCTTCAAGCGGGGCTTCCTGTGTTTGTGGATTGGCATCCTGTGTTTCGGTGAGGGTGGCGATGATCTTTGAGGTGCCAGGTTTATAGCTTGGTTTTCCTCCGTCGCTCAAAAGCGCCCTCAGGCCTTGAAGCTTTAGACGGAGGCGATACCACTTGCCGAGTTTCACCTTGTCAGGGCCGAACACGATTGGTGCTTCACCGGTTCCAATGATTACGGCTGGGTTGTTCCTGCCACGGACACAGATTCCTGCACAGGGTTTGCTGAGGTCGACGGTTTTTGGCAATTGAAAGTCCGCAATAAATTCACCAGTGGCGATTTCTGCTTCGCTCCAGAGTGCGGGAGCGTGTTGCCCATCAGTGGCAACAAGTTGGAGATTCCAGTTGGAGGGCTTCCAGTGGGCTTCGCCACCCGCAGGCACTTTCCAGCCACGGAGATCGAGGCCGTTGTAGAGATGCTTCCAGCCTTGATCCAGCGGGGCGGAATCGGCGGCGGTGGCTCCGGTGGAGGGGAGTTCTTTGATGCGGACGTTGCGGAATTCGACGGGAGCGCCTTCGGATTCGAGGGCGAGGTAGCCTTTGCGCCAGAAGCATTTGTCGCCGCCGCTGACGACCTTGCCATTCACGGCGAGGGTGAGGGTGCCGTTGTTGCCGGTGATGCGGTAGTGGTTCCATTCGGGCGAGGGCTTGCTGCGTTCCTCGCTGGGAAAGCTGCGCTGGCCGCTGTGGTCGCCATGGGGCTCCATGGTGGCGCCGTGGATGGGGAAGACATCGCCATGGGTGGTGAACCAGCGTGGCTTCGTGGGGTCGGCGTTTTTCATGTAGCCGTGGTCGAGCACCTGGACCTCGATGCCGCGCAGAAAAGGCACACCCGGCGCGGAGATGGGGCTGCCCCAGATGAAGACGCCGGAGTTGCCACCGCTGGTCAGGTGTCGCCACTCGCACTCCAGAATGAAGTTTTCATACTGCTTTTCCGTGCGCATGGCCCCGGTGGGAATGCCCGTGCAACTGACGACGCCGTCTTTGATGCTCCAGGTTTCAGGCGCGCAGTTCGCATTGACCCAGCCGCTGAGGTCCTTGCCATTAAACATGGGCACGAAGCCGTCGTCATCAGCCGCATGGAGGAAAGTGAACGAAAGAACGAGTGCGGTGAGTAGCGTGGTTAATTTCATGCGGGTGTGATAACGCGATGAAAGCTGCTGCTTGTTCAAAAGCGCCAGTTGATGGCGGTTTGGATGCCGTTTTCGAAGGTGACGGCACTGGCTCCGGCTGCGGTGACGCTCCACTTCACGTATTCGAGGTAGAGGTCGATGTTTTTGGTGATGGCGATGGTGACACCGGGGACGAACATGTGCTGACGACCACCGGGATTGTGATCGTATCCGGCGGAGTAGGCGACACGCCAGGTGACGGGGCCGGTGACGTAGCTCATGCCGACCATGAGATCCGTGGTGCGTGAACTCATGCCTCCAGAGACATAACGAGTGGGGGTGAGTGCGCCATTGCGCTGAAGCACTTCGGCGTAGGCTTTAAAGTGGTTACGAGTGTAGGTGAGATCGACGCCCCACGCAGAAAAGGCGTGATCGCTGAACGCGGCATCCTGCGCTTTGACCTGTCCGACGGAACCGGAGAGGCCGAGAGCGAGGCTTGATGTGGGACTGAACCACCACGTGGGCACGACGCGAACAACGGCATTGTTTTGCAGGCGGAAGACGGAGGTGCTTTCTGAGTCTGCGACCATGAGGCCGGGACTGATGCCGTCTTCACGGAAGAAAAACTGCGCATGTGTTTCTACACTGAACAGTGGCTTGATCCAAAACGTGCGCTCCCATGAGACACCGATGTCAGCGTTGAGCTTGAAGCCGTCGTAGTAGGCGGTGTTGCCGTAGAAGCTACCATCCCAGTCGAGGCCGAATTTGCGGCGAATCTGGCCGACTTTGAACACACCCACGGACGTGCTGGCCCACGCATACGTCTCGAAGGGCCAGATAACGGCGTCGGTGGAACCGCGGAAGGCGTTTTCTTCGCGGAAGCGCAGTTCGGTGTGAAAACCGATGCTTTGGATGAAACGGTGATTCGTTTTCATCCACGGATCGAGCATCAGGTAATAGTAATAGGTGCCGGGCAGCGATGAGGAGCCATAACCGTTGCTGCCAGGACCACCGGTGGGGATGCGCCACCAGTGCCAGGCACCGATTGTGGCCGGAATGACAGCGTCTTTGTTTGCCTGAAGATCGTCCCAGATGCGTGCGGCGAGTGATTGGCCTGCGAGAGTGCTGGGTGAGTTAAAATCTGAGTAAGGCGGTTCGATACCAATGCCCTCGGCATGGATAAGGGATGATGGGACTGCTGCGGCGAGCGCAGCAGCTATAAATAGGATACGCAGGGAGGTGCGGGGGAGGTTCATAGCTGGTGGCAGGGGTGAACTGCCTTCAGCATGAAAAATCCCGCGAGCTTAAACGCCTACCTCACGTACAGATGAATGTGCGTTTATGTTTGCGACTGCCAGATGCGAGTGGAGTTGCGCGAGCGCATCAGCCAAACAAAGCCGCCACGGCCTTGCCACCATTCGTGATTGGCACGGGGCGCGTGCCGTCCATGAGTTCCTTGCTCGGGTCGATCCCCATCGCCGCGTGAATCGTCGCATGGAAATCAACCAGCGGCACAGGGTTCTCGACCGGCTTCTTCGCGAGTTCATCGGAGACGCCATACGCGCCGCAGTGGTTCAAGCCGCCACCAGCGAGCACCATCGAGAATGTGGTGCCTTGATGCCCGCGTCCACCGCGTCCGTCGAACTCCGGTGGGCGACCGAACTCGGTGCCGACGACGATGAGAGTCTTGTCGAGGAGCTTTTTGTCTTTCAGATCGCGAATGAGGGCTGCAAGTGCGGTGTCGAGTTCTTGGATGAGCAGGTGCTGGTTCTTGTAGCCCTCGTTGTGGATATCCCAACCCGTGCCGTTCATGAAGTTGAGGTTGTGCGAGACTTCGATGAAACGCACACCTGCCTGCACCAGACGGCGGGAAAGCAGGCAGCGCTGACCAAACTCGCCGCCGTAGTCGTTACGCAGCGTATCGGGTTCCTCCTTGAGATTGAAGTGGCGCATGAACTTCGGTCCTGCGAGACGCAGCGCTTCTTGTTGGGCCATTTCGTAATCCGCAGCAGCGGAACCTTTCGACGTGCGTGCCATCAATGGCTTGAGCAGTTGGTGACGAATCTCCGCACGCTTTTCATCCACATATTCAGGACGGGTGAAGCCCGATGGCCCGGTGTTGGTATCGGTGAGATAAACGTAGCCACTCTTCGCGCCGAGGAACCCTGGGCCGCGACTCACATTTGGGTAGCCGATCAACATGTAAGCTGGCACATCCGCACTAGCAGCACCGCGCTGATTAGCGATGATGGAGCCGATGCTCGGATACACCACGTTGCCTGAAATCATGCGGCCCGTGTGGACGATGTTCGTGGCGAAAGCGTGCTCGTCGATGACGTGGTGATTCACCGTGCGCATCACGGTGACGTGTTCCATCACCTTGGCCGTCTTGCTCAGATGCTCGGTCACCTGCACACCTTTGACCGTGGTGTCGATGGCCTTGTACAGCGAACCCGCCTTCTGGGGCTTGCCCAGATTGTCGCCGAGCTTCTTCGGGTCAAAGGTGTCGATCTGCGCCATGCCGCCGCCGAGCCAGATGAAGATGCAATGCTCTGCCTTGCCCTTCGGGGTGTGGATGGGCGTGTTGTTCGCAAACAGGGGCGAAGCACCGAAGGCAGCGGCGGAGGTGAGGAAGGAGCGGCGTTTCATGATGGGCAGAGTCTCAGGTTTCAGGTTTAAAGTTTCAAGTTGAGGGCTTCATGGACTGAAAGCCCACTCGGGCGCGTTGAGCATGGCCCAGAGGATGTCTTCGAGGCGCTGGCGCCAGTCGGCGTTGAGGCGGTCGGTGGGTTTGTCGCCGGTGCGGGCGGCGGTTTCCTGGGCCATGCGGACATTGGTGGCTTCGGCGTCGAGGTGGTTGGACCAACTGACGTAAGGAGTGCGGGTGCGCGTGGATTTGATCTCGGCGGTCTGGGCGGTGCTAAAGCGCGTGTCGTAACCTTGAGTGAGGTGTTTGGTGTAAAGCTCGCGCTCTTCGGTGTTGGGGTGGCGGGTGAGGAGTTTGAGGAAGAGTTGGTCGATGAATTGATCCACTGGCTGCTTCTTTAAGGCGAGCTGGGTGACGCCGTGGTCGTCGCTCAAACGGGTGAGCCAGATGCCGACGGTGCCGTTGCTGAGGATGGCGGGTTGGAGGACGTTGGGGTCGGAGTCGCGTTTGCTGGTGGGGTCTTGTCGTGCTCCGCGCCAACCAAAGGCGCTGAGCACGTCGGTGACGGCCTGGATGCGTGGGAGATTGAGGCTGGGGCGGTCGCGTTCGTTGCTGGTGCTGGTGAGCATCCAACTGCGATGCGGTTTACCAAGATGGATGGCGTTTTTGAGGTCGCGTGTGTTGTCGATGTCGAGACAGACTTCTTCAGTGCGGAAGGGTTTGCCCGTGGCGGCAAAAAGGCTGTCCACGATCTGCTCGGCATAGAGGCGGCGTGGTGCGGGGCTGGTGTAAAGCGGGCTGGTTTCCTTCAGCGTGGAATTGGTAGCACGCTGATAAGCATTTGAGGTGAGGATGACGCGGGCGAGTTTCTTTACGTCGTAACCGCCGCGCACGAATTCACGGCCAAGCCACTTCAGCAGCTCGGGATGCGTGGCCTTGCCTTTCTCCCAGTCATCGACGGGATCGACGATGCCGCGGCCCATGAAGCGGGACCAGATGCGATTGGCGATGACTTGCGCAAAGCGCTCGTTCTGCGGCGCGGTGATCATGGTAGCTAGCTGGTCGCGCGTATCTTTCGGATCGTTGGCGAGCGAGGCGGCGGCTTCATCACAGAACTCGGCGAAGGGCCACTTTGCCTGCACTTTGGTGCCGGGCTTGAGCGAGACGGTGATGAGTGGCTTGCGCGACAGTGTCTTGAAGCGGTCCATGTTCACGCTGCTCGTGAGTGGCAGCTCGATTTCTTTGGAACCAAGCATGGCTGCGAGTTGGAAGAGGTCTTCCTGCATGGACTTGTTCGTGGGTGAGTCGTGGCAGCGGGCGCACTTCATTTCCACGCCGAGGAAGGCGGCGCTGACGATGGTTCCCTTCGCGGCCATGGGCACGTCGTTCTGTGAAGCCGTGCCAAAGCCACCCGGTCCGCCGAGACGCTCACTGCCTTTCTGGCGCAGCAGTTCGGTGACGAAGAAATCCATCGGCTTGTTGTCCCTGAGCGACTCGTAGAGCCACCAGCGGAAGGGGCCAGTGTTGTTGAGCGTGGGGTTGAGGATGTTTGGATTCTCTGCCAGCACATCCTGCCAATAGCCCATCCAATGATCAGCCCAGCGTGAGTCGGCGAGCAGTTTGTCGATCACCGCAGCGCGATCAGGATTCTTCTGGAAAGCGGCGATCTCTTCCAGCGAGGGCACGACGCCAATGGTGTCGAGCGTGACACGACGGAGGAAGGTGAGGTCGTCGGTGGCTGGCGTGAGCGTGAGGTGATCCGCTTTGATCTCGGGCCAGTTCGCGCCTTCCTCGATCCATTTGGTAAGCAGGGCGACCTGATCTTTGCTCAAACGCTCGCCTTTGGGCGGCATCATGTCGTCTTCGTCGTCGGAAAGGATGCGTGTAAGCAGGGCACTATGCTTCGGTTTGCCGGGTTCGATGGCTGCACCGTCGGATTCGCCGCCTTTGAGAGCATCGGCGAGTGCATCGAGCTTCAGGCCGCCTTTGGCCTTGGTACCGCGATGGCATTCGATGCATTTGGTCTCGAACAACGGTTGCACATCTTTGAAGAAGTCGATGCTGCCTTTGTGCGCGGCTTGATCGGAGACGGTGGCGATCTTCGCGGCGATGAAGTTGTCGATGGCGTTGCCTTTCGGGAAACCTTTGGGCAGTTCGGGCACTTTGACTTCCTCGGACTTCGCGAGCCATTGTTTGGCGGCGTCGCGGCGCTTTGACCAGTAGCCATCAAACTGCGCGCGCATGGCGGCGCGGGCTTTGGCATTCACCTGATCGTAGTGCGCGGTGCGCTCGGTTTCATAAGCAGCCCAGCCAGCGTCCGTGTAAGGCACTTCGCGTTTACCGGGTGTGAGCAGTTTCCAAGATTCGCTGCCTTCAGGCGACCAAGCGACGACGGTTTCGCCAAGCTCAGGGCGGCGGACGGCTTTGCCCGCGTAGCTGCCGACCAGCGTCTCCAGCACGATGAACTGCGGTTTGCCCGTGCCGACGATCTCACACCACGATTCGCGATTGCCGGGCGGCACAAAGCGGAAGTCGGGGCCGAGATCGAGGTAGTCCTTTTGATCGGCCACGAGGTGGTGACCGTCACTGTCGTTCGGCGGGAAAGGTGTGTTGAGGATCGTTTTGCCGTCGAGGTAGAGATTGGTGGCACCGCGAGCTCTCAGCAGCAGGCGATGCTTGCCTTTGGGGAAAGTCACGCTCGCGGCAGCACGCAAGAGGAAGGGCACATGACGCTCACCGCGCACGCCGGTATCGACATACTTCTGCGGCACATCGAGGAAGCCGAAGACGTCTTCCGTGTAGGTCTCGCCGACCTTTGGTGGCTCGCTAGGCCAGGCGCTGGCATCAGGCATGCCTTCTTCGGCGAGTTGAACGAGCACACGGCCTGCGGGCACATCTTTCTTCGCGATGGGTGGAGGCGGTGGCACGAAGCGATAGCGCGACTTCAGCGTGTCGAGGTCGATGGGGCCGCGATAAATCGCCACATCATCGAGCCAGCCATTGAAGGAGTGTGTGGCAGCACGGGTGGAGCCGGAGCCAATCAGAAGCGCATCACCATCCGTCACCGGCGCACGATCCGTGGCACCGCCGATGTCCCAGTCGCCATCCGTTTCGAGACCGTCGATGTAACCCTTGATGCTCTTCGGTTTGCCGAAAGTGTAAGTGACGACGATGTGGTGCCAGCCTGCGCTGGGCAGTGTGGCTTTTGACCACCAGCGATGCCAGTCGCCCTTCTCGCCGCCGGGCACGTTCGCACTGGCAAAGAGGAAGCCGATTTGCGCACCAGTTTTGCCTGCTTGGAGTCGCAGCGCATAGTTTTGGTTATTTGCCCCGAACTCCTTGGTGCCGAGACGGCCCTTGCCAATGATGTAAGGCGCACCGGAGAGATTTGCCGGCTTCACCCAGGCTTCGAGGGTGATCGTGTCATTCAGGCCAAAGCGCAGCGCCTCGCTATCCTTCACCTCGACGACGGACTTCATGCCATCGCCGGTGAAAAGCATCGCCGTGTTGGTTTCTGGAAGGCCGGGATACATCGGCGCACGCGGGCCGATCTCCTTGGCCTCATCAAAGCGCCACTGCATGACCGGCGTGAGCTTCGGCTTGTCCGAAACGTCGTTTCCCCCGCTGTCGTTTTGGGCGAGGGCGGTGGAGGTGAAGATGAGAGTGCTAAGAAGGACGGAGCGCGTCATGAACCTATCAACGCCGATTCGAGTGATCTTTCAGCATTCCGGGTACCCCACTTTAGTGAGTGAGAAAAAATCGCTTGTGAGGTAGTGATGAATGCATAACTAGTTACCACATGTCATACGCACTCACCCGCACCAGCATGGCTTTGGATCAGTTTACCTTGGGGGCGCTCGATCTGCTCGCGCAGAAATGGCGTGTTCCAAAGGCTGAGGTCATGCGCAGGGCGGTGCGTCGCATCAAGGAGGAAGAAGATATGAAAGACCAATGCCCAAAACCCCTCAAAGCTCTCGATTGGCTGCAAAATGGCGGCGGACTCACTGTTCAGGAGGCCGAGGCCTTCCGCGAGGAGGTGCAGGCTGAGCGTGAAGCCAAACGCTACTGGTGGGAAGTATGATCCACCTGGACACCAATCTCCTCATCGACCTCGTCACCATCGGGTCACCGCACATCGCGGTGATCCGAAAGTGGCTGGAGAAAGGTGAAGAATTGGCGGTCTCCACCATCGCATGGTCGGAGTTTTTGAATGGGCCGCACACCAAGCAGCAAAAGGACGCGGTGCAGGCCATCGTCGAGGGCCGCATCCTTGATTTCACCGCCAAAGATGCCGAGCAGGCCTCACGTTTGTTTCATTACACAGGCCGCAAACGTGGCTCGCACGCCGATTGCATGATCGCGGCTTGCGCGATGACGCGTGATGTGCGCGTAGCCACACGGAACATCGGCGACTTTGAAAAATTCGTGCCTTATGGGCTGAAGCTGCTCGCAGTGGAGACGATTGTCACACCTTGACCAAACCACGCCGAATCGCCTCCGCTGTGGCTTGGGCACGGTCATTGACTTTGAGCTTCATCAAGATGCGACTGACGTGTTGCTTCACGGTGTCTTCGCCAATGCCGAGCGTGGCGGCAATTTCTTTGTTGGCATTGCCTTGAGCCACTAAGGCGAGAATCTCACGCTCACGCGGGGTAATGTCTGGTTCAGCGAGGCGGTCTTTGAGGCGTTGGACGATATCGGCAGGCAAACTGCGCTCGCCTTTGGCAACGGTTCGAATGGCGGTGAGAAGATCGTCGCGGGAGGCGGATTTTTGGAGGTAGCCGAGGGCTCCGGCTTTCAATGCGGCCTGGACTTCATCGTCGCGGGCGAAGGTGGAGAAGATGAGCACGCGGGCGGTGGGATGTTCGCGAATCAACGCTGCCGTGGCTTCAATACCGCTGATGCCTGGGAGTTGGAGATCCATGAGGACGACATCGGGCTTCTTCTGGGCGAAGAGTTTGGCCGTATCTTCACCACGATCGGCCTCGCCAATGACCTTAAGGTCGTCTTCAAGCTCCAAGGAAGCGACGAGACCGCTACGGACGACAAAGTGATCGTCTATGAGGAGGAGGGTGATCATGATCAGATTGGAAGCGTCACGATTACGGAAGTCCCCTGACCGGTCTGACTCTGCCATTCTGCTTCGGCGTGAATTTTACGGCAGCGTTCGCGGATGCCGATGCAGCCAAAGTGGCCTGGTTTGCCGTGTGTTTCGGCGGTTGGATCAAAGCCGTGACCGTTGTCGATGATGCGGAGCGTGATGAGAGTCGGAATACTGGAGAGATGAAGGGTGATTTGCGAGGCATTAGCGTGCTTGAGGGCGTTGGTGACAGCCTCTTGCGCGATCATGCGGAGATGATGCAACACATGGGATGGGATAGGAGGAATGGGATGAATGTCGAGATGGATGGCGATGCTGTCTGGAGCACGAGAAGCGAGAAGTTGAAGTGCATCAGCGAGCGTGGTGGCTTGTTCCGTATTACGAAGGTCAGAGACGAGATTGCGCGCTTCGCTTTGAATGCGGGAGACGAGACTGCGGCTGGTTTCCAGCAGTGAACGGGCTTTGGCTTCAAGTGGCCGCGTGGCAGCAGCTTCAAGACGCAAGGAGAGGCCGGTAAGTTCTTGTTCGAGGGTGTCATGAAATTCACGAGCGATGCGCTGGCGCTCATCCAGCGTGGCTTGGTGCACGATTTTGCGCTCCAGACGCGTGATCTTGCGGCGCTGAAACGTGATCCACACGAGTGTGATCAAGACGAGCCCGCCAAGGATAATGATCGCCATGACAAGGTTCCGTGGTGTCCAAAACGGTGCGGTGCTCAGCACACGAATGTCATCGATAGAGCGAAGCATTAGCGAGGCGCGGTCCGGCTCTGAGCGGAAGCCTTTGTCCGTGGTAGCCGATTCGACGAGGCAGATGCCGGTGAGTTGGCAGACGGAACCGAGTTCGAGCCGAGGAATGGTGTTTTGCAGAAGAAAGGCACGGATCGAGTTGCCACCGGAGGTGAGGCTTAGCTCGTAGCCGTCATTCGTGCGGAAAAAGTCGTTCAATATGGCTGGCGTGGTGAGTTTGACGAGATCGGCATCGTGCGAGCCGTCTTGGAATTCTCGCAGGCTCACGGCGGCAGGAGTAGGTGGCTCGGCGGCTTCGGTGGTAAGCACATGTGCGTCGGCTAAGGAAGCGCTGAAGCCAGCCATGACTGGAAAGCCGATGATTTCAGCCACATCTCCCGGTCTGAGGCTTGCGGACGAATTTAATCTAATGGCGATCGAGGGCGAAAGCAGTGGCTTTGGTGATTCGTCTTTTTTTGTATCACGCGGCGGGGGCGGTGGGGTGACATCCCGCAGGAAAACGCGACCATCTTCAAACGCGGCCAAAACGGTGCCGCGAATGCGGGTGCGATGATGCGGTTCATTCGCCGATCCGAAACGAAGTAGCGCGGCGACGGACATGATGGGCAGCGAGTCCGGCGCGGCGGCTTTTTGAGTGATTACGACATTGCTCCAGTCCGTAACGCGCAAATAGGGAAACACGAGCTGTCGGCGGTCATTGATGCCACCGGCAGCGAGGGCGGTGATGCGCAGGCGAGCGTCGATGATGTCGGGCGCGGATTCTAGAGGTGCATCAACACGCACTTCAATGACACGGCTGCCCATCGCGAGACGGAGGAGTGAGCAATTTTCGTCGAGCGGTGTCAACGTGCGGCCCAAGCCTTCGACGAGCACTCTCTGGTAGTGAAAGCGCCCGGTGGCGAGATCGTCGTAGATCGCAGAAATAGCCGCTGGTGGAGATTCGTGGCCGAGAATCTCGATTTCAGACACATCCACACCCGGCAGGTAAAGACCGGCCATTGTGACACCCTTCACACGAACGCGATCACCGACACGAAGATCATTGCGGGCCGGTTTGAAGTGCAAATGGGTGCCTGAGCTGTCGTCCTGGACGAAAATGGCACTGCTCTCCACAAAGCCGACGACGGCGGTGATCTCGACGGGCAGTTTCTCCAAACTGCGCTCGTAGGGCAGCGTGCGGATGTCGATGGCGCGTGTGAACTGCGCATGAGCCGCGCTTTGCATGAGCAGCGCGACGCAGAAGCCTTGGAGGAGCCATTTCATGCCGATGATTCAATCATCCGTGACCGGTTCGCCGCGTTGGAGCTTGCGCACGAGATCCTTCACCTCGTGAGCTTTGCGCATGTCTTTGAACTGTACCTCGATGCCGGCGTTCGCAGCGGTGGAGAAATCGATGGTGCCGAGACCGAGCAGGCCTTTGATGCCGCTTTCATAGACGTCGATGCTGCGGATGTCGCAGATACGCGCTTCTTTGGAACTGCGGCCAATGATGCCCCAAATCAGCTCCACGCGCTCGCGGGTGATGATGTAGTCATGCGAGTAGCGTGAGATACCGATGGCGATCAGCGTGGATGAGGCGCAGAGCAAAGCGATGACGGCGTATTCGAGCTGAATGACGAACAGCAGACCACCAGCGATGGTAAGTAGGAGGCAGAGGAACAAGGCCTTCGTATATCCAAGCCACGAAGGATGTGCGTGGTGAAGGATGATCTCGCCACTGGGGGTGTAGTCGTAATCGTCGTCTGCGTCTTCTACTTCAATTTCTTCTACTTCTTCGATGATTTCTTCTTCCTCATAGCCATCGGCATCAGGACTGATCTCGCGATAGGCGGGTCGATCGAGGCGGGCTTGGCTCGGACGGCGCATGCCGCTGACGAGTTCGCCCACAGTATGAGTTAGCCCAGTATCTTCATCGATACACATTTCGCCACGGGTCAGTGAGCCGCGGGCGACGAGCGTGTACAGATCCTCCTTGGTCAGCGGATCGCTGAAGGCCGGATGCTGCTGTAGTGTGTAGCGGGCGGACATGAAGCTCGCTCACTCTGCATCGGGTGCGGGCGGGAGCAAATCTTCGCGTTTCATTAAATCGGCCACCTTGAGCAGCAGCAGCTCACCTTTGGGTGTACGGACGATTTCGCCGAGATAGGGCGTGAGGCGGTCCGTTTCGGCGACAGCGGAATGAACCATGCTGGCGAGGATGCGCTGGTCGTGGCGATTGGGCGGAAAGACGTTGCTGATGCGGAACATCACCTGGCCGCTGTCCCATTCGAGCTCGAAGTTGCCGAGGTTCAGCTCCTTGTTCGTGCGCATGATGAGTTCGCTCACAGCAAGGCGGTGTGTGGCGGGAACTTGCAGCGAGGAGAGCGCCACGACGCTGGCGATATGTGTTTCGCCGAAAATCTGCATGTGCAGCGGAATTTTCGTGTGATGTGCCTCGAAGTCGGACTCGATCACTTCTTGGGTGGGGACTTCGCGGTAGTGCCAGCCCATTTCCTTGAAGGTGCTGAGTGCAACGGCGTAAAGGGCGGACATCGAAGAATAAAACCTGAGATCTGAAATTTCAGATGGTCGGGGCGGCCAGATTCGAACTGACGACTTCTTGCTCCCAAAGCAAGCGCTCTACCAGGCTGAGCTACGCCCCGATTGTGATTCCCGCGTTCCCATGAGGAGCGAGGGGCCGCGATTGTGGCGCTGTTTGTGATCGAAGCAAGGGGAAAGGCGAAGTGTTGTCAGTTAAGAGGCTATCCGGGCTTATTTGAGCGTCACGGTGGGGCTGAATGGGCCGATGTGCTCGCGTTCCCACCATTCGCCGGTGATTTTTTGCACTTCGGGCTTGGTGAAGTGGTAGCGGTAGAGCCGGGCGCGGATATGGGTGATTTTTTCGACCGGGAAGGGCGGTGGTTCGAGGAGATCCCACACGGGCTGCTTGTGCTGCAGCAGGGCGGTGAGGAATTGGCCGAACCAGTGCATCGGGGAGCCGGGATTTGCATCTCGCTGCGGGTTATAGCCGGGATAAAGCGCGGCGAACCACATCTGCCAGTCAAGGCGTGCTTGATGTGGGGCGATAAAATGCGGTGCGGTTTTGGGATCGTCGGGTTTGTATTTGAAGTCGAGCGGCAGGAACAGGCCACCATCATCGCTGACCTCAAGGAGGACTTCGGGGCGCTCCTCGGTCATGTCTTGGAACAGGCCGTAGGCGTTGAAGGACCGCGTGCGGGCGATGGGCGCATCTAGCTTGGCGTGCAGGCTGTCGGAGAACTTGGGCTGGTAGTTCCGAATGCGTCCGGCGAGGAAGGAATCGGCGGCGAGCAAGGTGATGAACACGATGGGCAGCACGGCGGCGTGTGCAGGCCATTGTGTCCAACGCAGGAAAGATGGGCGCGGTGCTTCGGCGTCGATGCGCAGCCAGCGGCGCATAAACTTGGGCCACCAGCGGTCATCTAGCAGCGTGATGGCGAGTGCAGCAGTGAGTAGAGTGAAGAAATTGTAGTTCCCTGTGGCGGAGATCACCGCCATGAGCCCGAGGAAGCCGAGCGCGGCAAACAAGCGGCCCCAACGGCCGAAGAAAATGACGAAGGGCAGCCCGATTTCGATGCCATACATGATCCAGCAACTCGCGATGTGAAACCAGCGCGGCGCATTGTGTGCAAACCACGACAGACCGTTCGGCAGCGGCTGCGTTTCGTAGTGGTAAAGCAGCGCTGTCATGTTCTGCCACGGCAGATCACCACCGCCGATCTTCACATAACCAGAGAGGAACATCAGACGAAAGATGAGCCAGTGCAGCAGGAAGATGGAACCGCGTGGTGGCTCGGTGAGACCGCGCCATGACCACAAGCTCCACGGCGCGATGAACAGTGCGAGAAACCCGGCTTCGAGCAGCAGCGCATCCCATTGATAGCCCATGAAAATGTCACCCGTGGTGGCGAAGGAGAGATAGCCGAGCCACAGCAATGCCAGCAACGGCCCCTGTGCCACACCGGCGATCACCAGCATGGATAGGATACAGCACGCGATCAGGCAGCCGTGCGCGAAGGCATCACTGTAATGCCAGTGGAAGATGCTGGGGAACTGCCAAAATAGCGTCTGGTGTTCGCGTGCCTCGAACGCATGGACGTTTTCGAGCAGTTTCTTCGCGGGCAAGATGCCGTTTTCGCCGACGAGGCCGTCATACTGCACGCCCCATGAGATGAAGGCGATGAGATAGATCGCCGCCAGCAGCCGTGGGAACAGCCAGCGGACGGCGCTGTAGCGTCCGCGATGAGTTTCGAGCCAGGCGATGGGATTCAAATCGCTCCGAACTTACACGAAGCATCGTTTCTGTGCATCATCTCTCTGCCACGCCGCCGCTTATTTCCTTCGAGGAAATGATGGCGAATTCATCGCGAGAACGCCGTATTGTGCCGGACCCATGCCTCATCTCCTCATCGCTCTTTTCATTCTCAACGCCACGACCGCCTTTGCGTGCTCGGTGCCGGTGTTTCGCTATGCGTTGGAGCATTGGGCGGCGGATCCGTATCGTGTGACTGTGCCGCATGGCACAAAGCTGCACGGCAACTTCAAAGTGACGACCGCAGATGTGCCGAAGATCGAGCTGCGGCAGCCGCTGATGATGCGAAACGACGAGGTGATCTGGTCGGCGGATTTCAATGAGGCGAATGTGAAGACGTTGCTCGATTCGCCAGCACGTCAGCAGATCGCGGAACGGCTGGGGGCAGGGGAGAGCGCTGTTTGGGTGCTGTTGGAAAGCGGCGATGCCGCAAAGGATGCTGCGGCTGCCAAATTTCTTGATGAACGGCTCACATATCTTTCTGGCGTGATGGAACTGCCAAAGCTCGATCAGCAGGACATCAAGAACGGCCTCGTTTCAGTGCCTGGCGACGGTTTGCGGCTGGAGTTTTCGACGTTGCGGTTGAAACGTGATGATGCGGCGGAGAGCGCCTTCATCGCGATGCTGTTGGCGAGTGAGCCGGACCTGCGTGGATTGAATGAGCCCATTGCGTTCCCGATTTTCGGCCAGGGCAGGGTGCTTTATGCACTCGTGGGCAAAGGCATTCGTGTGGAGACGGTGGATCGCGCCGCGCAGTTCCTTATCGGCTCATGCTCGTGTCAGGTGAAGGAGCAGAATCCGGGTGTTGATCTCGTGATGGCGGTGGATTGGAAAAAAATGGTCAAGGATCAAGCGATGCCGGGCCAGCAACTGCCGGAACTCACGCAGATCGTCGATTTGCTGCCGCAGACGGTGAAGATCGAGGGCAAGGCGGAAGCGAAGGCTGTCGATTCGCCGGTGTGGTTCGATTGGCGCGCTGGCCTGGGATTGATCGCGCTCCTCGTCGCGATCAGGATGCTGATGAAGCGTTGAGGTCGAGGCCCATTTTTTTGAGTTCCCATTCCTGAGCGGGCCAGGCAATGGCGGCGGGCTCGCCGACGGGTTTTTCGGCGGTGAAGATGCCGACAGAGATTGGGCGGATGCGGCGGTGCGTGGCGTGTTTGTCCACGAGCGGCATGCCTTGCGTTTTGGTCGAAGGTTTTTGTGCCTCTTTCTCCTCCTGCTGCCATTGCGTTGCGAGCTGATGAAGCGCCACGATGCGATACCAGTGCCACGGCTGCTCGCAGCGGATGTTTTCGCGGCACCATGTCCAGTTGGCGAAGCGTTCCAGATCGGCGGGGCGAATGAGGAAGCAGCGCACGCATTTGCGGCGCACGACTTGGCGGTCCTCGCAAGTCATGGCGAAGAGCCACGTTTCGCGGGGGAATGGCGTGGTGGCGAGATGACCGGCGATGTGGTTGAAGGCGTCGTTGAGCACTTCAAATCCCAGCAGACCTTCGGTGCGCAGCACGGGATTGCGCAGGCTGGTGTAGTCGGCCATTTCACGCACGATTTTGCGGGCGGCGGGGTTGTCGTAGAGATCGTTCACCGTGGTGGACGAAGTCAGATTGCGAAACAGCAGCACGAAATCGCCCGTGCCCGGCACTGGTGAGAGAAAGTGCGCTTGGAAGAGCACGTCATCCGAGTCGCCGCGCTTCAGGCGGTCGAGCGCCTTCAAGTGGCGGCGGAACAACAAAAACCAACTGGCGAAGAAGCCGAGCAGGAAGCCGATGAACTTGCCGGTGATCTCCGGCAGCACGCGATGCCATTCCATGGTGCGGAACCAGTCCGCCACCATCTGTGCGTTCAAACTGCTTACCCATTGGATGAATTGATCGTAGAGACTCATGGACGGTGGAGAGATCGAAGACGGCGGAGGCTAGAGTTAAAAAATGGGAGCGCAAGACGTGAGTCGCGTGAGAAAATCAGGCGCACGCTGAAGGTCAGGAAATCGAAATTACCGACGGCAAAAGCATGGACGCCGTGATGCTCGCAGCTATCCTGCCACCGCATGCGAAACACGATTTTATTTTTGATGATGGTGCTTGGTGTCGCGCTGGTCGGCACCGGTCAGACTCAGGAGAACGCACAGGAAGCCAAAGCAGTGTTTAACAAGGCGAATCACGAACTAAACGAAGCGTGGGCCGCTGTGAAGAAAGCGCTGCCCGAAGCGGATTTTAGCACGCTCAAGGAAGATCAATACAAATGGCTCGCATATCGCGACCATCTCGCCACTACACCCCAATTCAGTGGTGCGAAAGTCGAAGGCGAGGTGCCGATGGACTCACCCTATTATTTCAAAGCTGCCGCCGATTTCACGCCCCAGCGCACTCAGTGGCTGCTTGGACTCATTCGCGACTGGAAGGATGATACACTTACTGGTTTGTGGAGCGACAGCATCGGCGGAACCATTGAAATCGTCGAGAAAGACGGCTATCTTTACTTCAGCATCGAGTGCGTGCGCGGTCCCACCTCACACAATGGTCAAATTGTGGGCACCGCCGTCTGGAATCAAACCATCGGCTGGTTCAGCGACAAAGGCCGCGACAAGGAAAAGACTGATGAAACCAACCTCAGCTTCATCCTACGTGGGAAAAAACTCGAAATCGTCGGTGCCAACACCGGTTACTACCACGGCGCAAGGGCCTACTTTGACGGTGAATACGTTCGAGTACAGCCGCTGAACGTCAAAGCGCAGACGAAGGTGGTGAAGGCCGCGAAATCGGGCGAAGTGCCAGAAGAATGATGCGAAAGGCTGCAAACACGCTTCTTTAAACCATGCACGCCGCCGGCCCCAAAAATCCTCTTCATGGCATCACGTTGCAGGTGATGGTCACCCAACTCGTCGAACACTATGGCTGGGAGATGCTCGGGCGCATGATACCGATCAACTGCTTCAATTGGCAGCCCAGCATCAAGTCTAGCTTGGTATTCCTGCGCCGCACGCCCTGGGCGCGTGACAAGGTGGAGGCGCTGTATCTGGATTCCTTGCCGGATATGCAGCCGAAACCCGAGAGTGAAGCGGACCAACCGCAGCCTTAGCTCTTGCGATCTGCCACGAAAATCGTGTGTGAGCGGCGTTTCGCCTGCGCATAGGCCTTTGCCGCGACAATTTCGACCTTGAAGCCTGCTTTGCCGAGCCGTTTCGCGAAAGCATGATCGGTGCTGGCCGACCAGAAAGTCACTCGGCCGCCAGGCTTGAGCGCACGCGTGATCGCATCAAAGCCTTGGGCTTGATACAGCCGTGCATTGCCGTCCTGCACCATCGCGATGGGGCCGTTGTCCACATCGAGCAGGATCGCGTCGTAATGCGCGGCTGGGGCACGCAAGATGACTTGAAACACATCTTCCACAAAGACCTCGACACGTGGATCTGTCAGCAGCAGGCCGTTCACGGTGCTGAGAAACTCGCGATTCCATGCCACCACCTCCGGCAGCAACTCCGCCACCTGCACACAGGCATCTGTGCTGACGAGTTCGAGCACACGCCTCAGCGTGAAGCCAAAGCCTAGGCCGCCGATGAGCACACGTGTGTCTGCTTTTTTACACAAACGCTCACAGGCAAGCTGCGCCAGCACCTTCTCCGACTCCGAGGCATTCGTTCCCATGAGCGGCTGCCGGTTCACGCGCAGGTAGAAGTGCGTGTCATGCGCATGCAGCGTCAGTTCCGCGCCCTCGGGGGTGAGTGCTTGGGCGAGTTGGAGGAAGGGTTTCATGAGCGGCGGGCATAGGAGCGTGCCGCAGCCGCTCCACAAGATGGAAAGCGCTGATACTCCACTCCACGGTTGCAGCCGTCGCTGGTCTCGCTGAGATAGCGGCAGCATGTTTTCCAACCACAAGACTATCTCCTTCCTCGGCGCCTTGGCGTGGCTGGGCGCTGCTGGTCTTTGGGCGCAGACCACGGTGCCTGCCCCCAACACCGAAGCTAAACCTGATCTGACGACGTTGCAGGCAGCGGCGCGTGATGCCGAGGCGAAAATGCCCACGCCCGAATTGAAGCCGCAGAATTACTTCGATCTGGCACCGGCACAGCGGGATCGCTGGCAGAAATTCCTGCCACAGACCCTGCTCAAACTTACCCGTCGTGATCGCCTGCAGATCGTGGTGATTGGTGACGCGATGCTCGATGGTGTGAAGGTGGAGGGTGGAAACGATCCCTTGCTCAAGAGTTTTGCGGGCGTGTTTGTGAAGGCGCTGGCGACACAATTTTACTACACCGGCGGTGTGCGTGTGGTGCGGCCAGGCACGAAACTGCGCAGTAAAGAAAGCATGGTGATGGGGCCAGAGATTTTGATTCAGCCGGTGCGGACTGCCAGCATCGTCTCAGCCGCTTCAGCGCTAGCAACGGTGGGCTTTCAAGGTCGGCCGGATTTGGTGCTTTTGGCGCATGGTCTGGAAGATAGTATGGCCGGAACCACTACGGCGGACATTGCCGCTGCTATGCGCAGCATTTTGGACACGGCTCGCACACACAAGCTCGAAGTCATCGTCGCTGGGCCGATTCCGCAAGCTGCGGACCCCGAGGAGACGAGTTTGGCAATCACTCGTGGTGCAGGCAGTGTGATGCGTGAATTTTGCGAGTCGGAGAAGATACTGTTTTCAGATCTTGGCGATTTATCGAGACTGGTCACCTCTCCAGCGGGAACAGATGAGGCTTATCTACAGTTCCCAGCGCTGGTGCAGCAGTATCAAAGCAGGTTAAACGTCGCTGCTGCCGGCGCGGTGGCGACACCGACAACGGAGATGCACTCGGCGATGGGCCGTATTCTGTTTGAAGATGTGATGAATGGAGCACCCGCGGTTGCTTGGAAACTCAGTGACGCGAACGCGACGCTCGAAGGGCAGGGGAAGTTGAATCTCGAATTCCAAATCGCTAGCACCTCGCCTGAGTCCATGCGTTTGACCGTGCTACCGTTGGTGCCGCTTGGATTGAAGCTCAAAGACACGAATCCCGAACTCACGCTCGCTGCTGGTGCGAAGCAGGCCGTTAAAGTGAGCTACACAATCACCAACACGCTCCAACTGCCGTTGAACGATAGTAAAATGCGGCTGCCGGTGCTGGTGATCGCGGGCAAAAAATCGCGCATTGCCGATCTCGTGGTGGCGCTACGTCCGTTTAGTCTCACTTGGAATGCGCGGGTTGGATTCAATCAGGAGACAGAATTCAATCCTGAACTCGAAATTGAAAATAGTACGGGAGCAAAACTTTCGGCTACGTGGGAATCGAGTTGGGCTGGCAAAAAGCAAGACGGTAAAGTCACGCTGGATGCGAATGGCTCTGAGGCCCTCAAATTCGCACTTGCGCTGCCTGCGGATGACAAAGCGCCGTTTCGTCAACGCATGCCGCTGAATTTTGCCGTGTCCTCCAACGGTGTGCGACAGATATTTGATCGTTACATCGAGATCACCCGCAACTTCGGTCTCAAGGAGGCCGTGCCGTTGAGTGCCGCAGACGGTCAGGGCAGTGCGGTAACACTGCGGACAGACGCGGACGGCATGAAGTTGTTTCTGACACTGGATTTGACGGGTGTCGATCTCGTGGATGATGTGACAGGCAAAGCTTTCACTTGTTTGCTGAACCTCGATGCACGCAGCTACGGTCAGCGCCTGACGCCTGGAGCGACTGCGGCGCTACGTATCACCGGCAAAGCTGGGGACGGCGCTGCTGAGATTGCGCCGATTGAGCCATGGGCTTTTGGCAGTGGCTATGCAGCAGAGTTTGATACCAAGGAGATTCAAGCCGTGCTCAGCAGTTCCGCTGGTGGTAGTCGCAGACTGACGATCACTTTGCCCAAAAGTTATCTCTACCGTCACGAGTGGGCGCTACAGAATGGTAATAGCGAAATCGGTATCAATGTGCGCCTGAGTGGCGGTGGTCGTGATTATTTTCTCACTCGCAGCACACGTCAGAGCGACGATGCGGAGAGTTTGAGCGTATTGGAACTGACTGACAAACCCACCCGACGCTGGACAGTGCGCGTGGAGTAAAGAAAACCGAGCATGGCTGAAGAACGAGCGAGCAAAAAACTGTGGGACCGCGCGGCATGGAAAGACGCGGGCTTTTTCCTGACCTACCTGCGTCCACACTACAACGTGTTCATCCCTGCGCTCATCGCGCTGGCGATCACGGGCGGGATGACGATTGTTTTCATCAAGGAACTGGCTGCGTTGGCCGGGAAGGGTATCGGTGGTGCCAAGGGGCCGGAGTGGATGGCGGAGTTGAACCATGCCGTGTGGTTTCTCGTGGGCATCGTGGCTATTCAGGCTTTCATCGCTTTCTGGCGCATCCTGCTGTTTGCCAAAGCCTCTGAGCGTGCGCTGTCTGCGCTGCGTCTCGACACCTTCAGCCGCATCATTCGTCTGCCGATGGCGACGTTGAACCAGCGTCGTGTCGGCGAGCTGGCTTCACGGCTTGCCAATGACGTCGAATCCATGCGTGAGACGCTGGTGGTGACGATCCCGATGCTGATCCGGCACACGGTGATGTTGTCGCTCTGCCTCGTGCTCATTTTGCAGATGTCGGTGAAGCTGTCGTTGTTCATGGTCGGCACGATTCCCGTGGTCATCGTGATGATCGCCATCTTTGGCACGCGCATTCGCAAACTGACCAAAAAGGCACAGGACAACCTCGCGGCCTCGCAGGTCGTGGTGGATGAGAGCCTGCAAAGCATCGTGAGCGTGAAAGCGTTCCGCAACGAGGCCTATGAATTGGCCCGCTATGACAAGAATCTCGGCGAATACCTGCGCACCGTGCTCCGTGCGGCGATTCCGCGCGCGTCCTTCATCGCGTTCATCATTTTCGCGTTCAGCGTGGCGTTGATCCTGGTCACTTGGTATGCGATGCGCATGTTGAACGACGGCGGCATCGGCAAAGAGGAGTTGACGCAGTTTGCGGGCCTCAGCGGGATGATTGCGGCCTCGTTCATGCAGTTCCCGGAGCTGATCACTCAGCTTCAGCGTTCGCTCGGAGCCACGGAACGTGTGCGTGAGATTCTTCGCGATGAAACGGAGCCGGATGACACTGCCGGTGCCTCGAAAGTGCGCTTCCAGGGCGAGATCGATATGCGCGGTGTCAGTTTCGCCTATCCCACGCGGCCAGAGGCCGTGGTGCTGCATGGTTTTGACCTGAAGGCGAAGGCCGGGCAGCGCATCGCGCTCGTCGGGCCGAGCGGTTCGGGTAAATCAACCAGCGTGTCGCTGCTGTTTCGCTTCTATGAGCCGACGACTGGTGAAATCCTCATCGACGGCAAACCGATTCGCGAGATGTCGCTGACCACGTTGCGCCGCAATCTCGCGCTGGTGCCGCAGGAGGTGCTCTTGTTTGGCGGCAGCATCAAAGAAAATATCGCCTACGGCAAACCGGAGGCCACCGAGGATGAAATCATCAGCGCTGCCAAGAAGGCGAACGCGCATGAGTTCATCGTCGGACTCACGGAAGGCTATCAAACTCTTGTCGGCGATCGTGGCACGCAGCTTTCCGGCGGCCAGCGTCAGCGTATCGCCATCGCACGCGCCATTCTCGCCGATCCGGCCATTTTGATTCTCGACGAAGCCACCAGCAGCCTTGACGCCGAAAGCGAACGCCTCGTGCAGGACGCGCTCGACAAGCTGATGGAAAATCGCACGAGCATCATCATCGCCCATCGTTTGAGCACCGTGCGTCGCTGCGATCAGATCCTCGCCATGTCAGGTGGTGCGATCATCGAGCGTGGCACGCACGATGAACTCATGGCGAAGCCAGATGGGCTGTATGGGTCGCTGGCGAAGCTGCAGTTGGAGTAGCTAACTCCGGAACACCATCGCTGGTTCCAGTTTGCTCACACGCCAGATGCCCATGAGGGCTGCGAGCGAGCAGATGCCAAGCACGACTCCCAGCACGGCATACGGCACAAACTCCGGCATATAAAATGGCGGCTGCTCATTCTTCAGTGCTCCAAATGCAAACCCCGCCGTGCCCAGCAGACCGATGCCATAGCCGACAAGGCCCACGGTGAACGCTTGAGTGATCAGCATCGCGCAGAGCATGCCGGTCGAGGCTCCCATGGCTTTGAGTGCGCCGAGGTGACGCATGTTCTCCAGAACAAAAGAATAAAAGGTCTGACAGCTCACCGCCATGCCGACCAACAGGCCAATAATCACCGTGGTGCCGAAGGAGATCGGGATGCCGGTGTTCTTCACATACCACCACACCGTGGAGACGTTGAAATTGTTGCTCGTTATGCCGTTCATGTGATCGATAAATGCGTCCGGCCCAGCCTCACGATTCACAAACGCTTTCAGGCCCGTTTCCCGCTGAATATCCAGCACCGCCTGATCCAGGCTCACTCCATCGCGTGGCGCGCAAATCACCGCCTGCAGCATCTTGCGTGTGCTTGGCACGTATTGCAGCGCCCGTTCATACGTTGTCCAAACATAGGGGCCGCCGGTGAACGAGTTTTTTGCATCCGCGATACCCACCACCCGTGCTTCCTGATCGTTGATCTCAAACACATCACCGACCTTCACCTTTTGACCCCGCTTCAGTGCTAGTCGCTGCACGCCCAGATCGTCGATGATCACGGAATGCGGCAGCCGCAGCTTCATTAGATCGCCCTCCAGCATCTTGGCTGGTGCACCGGCCAGAGTGTTCGAATCAATGCCGATGAGTTGGATGATTTTAAAGTTTCCATTCTCCAGCCGTACACGCTGAATGCCCGAGTAGATCGGTGCGGCCCATGCCACACTGCTGACACTGCGCACCCGGGCTACATCGGTATCGAGCAACGGATTCGTCTCATTCACCTGCTCTACTTTCTCTTCGACGACCCAGATCGGCGCTGGAACATTGCTCAACGTCGATTTCGTCCAGCTCATCAGCCCGCAAAAAACCGCCGTCTGCTGCGCCATCAAAAACGTGGCCACAGTGAGGCCTGCGACAAGCATCAAATACTTTGCCGTATCGCCGAAGAGCATTTTGAGGGCGAGGCGGAGCATGATTCGAAGGGATTATGACCTGCCACCGAACAAACCACCGAGGCCGCTGCTTACCACGCTGATGAGCACGCCTTGAATCTGGCTGCCGCTCGGGTTGTTGTCCTCGATCTGGCCTTTCGGCGTGAGCTTGTCGATGATCTGCGGCAGGAACTGCGAGAGAAGCGGTAGGACGGTTTCCGCTTTCATGCCCACCTTGCCAGCGAGCTGCTGGATCGTGTCCGCACCGACGGCGTTTTGCATTTGATCGGCTGTGATGGACTGATTCTTTTCCATGCTGACCCAGGACGAGAATGCATCTCCCAGTCCGGCTTTCTGGAACTGGCCCATTAGGCCACTGAGGCCACCCGCCTCATTGAGCAGGCCGGAGAGCATTGCGGCTGGGTCTTGCTTGGCTGAGCCGCCGAGCATGCCGCCCAGCGCGTTTTTGGCGAGTGAATCGAAGAGTCCCATAGGTCATGCGAGTCTGCGAGGCACTGCCCAGAAGTCAAACTCTGAAGCTCAAACCTTGATCCTTGTGTGTGGACCGCTATGCTTCCGGCCCCCAAACCCATTCTATCCCACACACCATGAGCCAAACCCACGAATTCCAGGCCGAAGTCAAACAAGTCCTCGATATCGTCATCCACAGCCTCTACACCGACCGCGAGATCTTCATCCGCGAGTTGGTCTCCAACGCGGCGGATGCGATGGAAAAGATGCGTCTCACCCAGCTCACGGAAAACGATGTCTTTGACGCCGCCTCCACGCTGGAAGTCACCATCACTGCCGATGAAGCCGCACGCACACTCACCATCGCCGATCACGGCATCGGCATGACGCGCGCTGAGTTGGTCGAAAACCTCGGCACCATCGCCCACTCGGGCTCGAAGGCCTTCGCAGCCGCTTTGAAGAACGCAGGCAAACAAAACGATGCCTCGCTCATCGGCCAGTTCGGCGTGGGATTCTACTCTGCCTTCATGGTGGCCGACAAAGTGGAAGTGCACACGCATTCCTGGCGCAACGATGGCGAGCACCTCGTCTGGACCAGCGATGGCAGCACCAGCTACACCATTGATGAATCTGCGGATCAAGCACGCGGCTGCAAGGTCATCCTCCACCTCAAAGAAGACGCTGCCGAGTTCGCCAAGACGCATCGTGTGAAGCAGATCTTGGAGAAATACTCCAACTTCGTCAGCTTCCCCGTCATCCTCGACGGCAAGCGCGTGAACACGGTCGAGGCCATCTGGCTGAAATCGAAAGACGGCATCACCGACGAGCAGTACACCGAGTTCTACCGCTTTGCCTCGCACTCCTTTGATGACCCGAGCTACCGCCTACACTTCCAGGCCGAATCACCCATCGCCATCAACGCGCTGCTCTTCACGCCCACGCAGAACATGGAATCCTACGGCATGGGCCAGATGGAGCCCGGCGTCGGCCTCTACTGCAAAAAAGTCCTCATCGACCCGAAACCGAAGAAACTGCTGCCCGAGTGGATGCGCTTCGTCCGCGGCGTGATCGACAGCGAAGACCTGCCGCTCAACATCTCGCGCGAAAGCATGCAAGACAGCGCTTTGGTGCGCAAACTCGGTGACGTCGTCGCCAAGCGCTTGCTCAAGCACCTCGACAAAGAAGCCGTCGAAGACCCGAAGAAGTACAACACCTTCTACAAGGACTTCAGCCGCTTCTTCAAAGAAGGCATCGCCACCGATCACACCAACCGCGACGCCATCGCCAAGCTCCTGCGCTATGAATCCAGCATGACCGAAGCCGGTGAGACCGTCAGCCTGACCGACTACGTAAAGCGCATGAAGGAAGGCCAGACCACCATCTACTACCAAGTCGCCACCTCCCGCAGCACCATCGAAAGCGGCCCCTACGTCGCCGCCTTCAAAGAAAAAGGCTTCGAAGTGCTCTACATGTTCGAGCACATCGACGAATACGTCATCTCCAGCCTCCACAAGTTCGAAGAGAAAGACCTCAAGTCCGTCAACGCCCCCGACATCGACCTCGGTGACGCCACCGGCGAAGGCGAAAGCCTCCCCGAAGCTGACGCCACCACACTGTGCGACTGGATCAAAGAACGTCTCTCCACCGAAGTCGAAACCGTCCGCACCAGCAAGCGCCTCGTCGGCTCCCCAGCCCTCGTGTTGACGCCTGAAGGCGAAATGAGCCCGCAGATCCGCCAAATGATGAAAGCCATGGGTAAAGACGGCGACATGCCCGGCAACAAAGTCATCTTCGAGCTTAACCCGCGCCATCAACTCATCCGCAACCTCGCCAAGCTCCAAAAAACCGACGCCGAAATCGCCGGCCTCATCACCGAGCAGATTCTGGACAACGCATTGCTCAGCGCCGGCCTGCTCGATGAGCCACAGCGCATCATCGAGCGCACGCAGAAATTGATGGAGAAGCTGTCGTCATAGCAGTCCAACAAAATGCGTCCCATTGTTTGACAAAACAGTTCACCGGTCTAGTCTCGTGGCCCGCTGCTTCCGAGCAGTGGGTCTGGCTAAGGCCAAACGCACCCGTAGCTCAACGGATTAGAGCATCTGACTACGGATCAGAAGGTTTCAGGTTCGAATCCTGACGGGTGCGCCACTTTTATCATTGAAAGTGGCGGTCGGATTGGTCCAAAAACCGAGGGCAAATAATGCCGGTTATGCCGCCAACATTTCAGGTTGCGGCGCTGGCAGGGCTAGCGGTTTCGCGCTGATGTTACCAACATCCATGCTTGGTGTGGTGCCTTTGGGCTGGCGGCCGGTCAGACGGCAGAAGTCGTGGTAACTAAGCACTTCGAAAGTGCGATCGAGGTGCTCGACGACGACGGTCATGCTTTCGACCCAATCACCTGAGTTCAGGTAGTGAACATCGTCGATCATCTTGTCGGCCGGGGTGTGGATGTGGCCGCAGATGATGCCATGGCATTTTTTCCAGCGGGCGAGGTTTTGCAATTGCTCCTCATAGCGCCCGACAAAGCTGACGGCTTGTTTGACTTTTAACTTCACCCAGCGGCTAAGGGAGAAGCACTCTTTGCCGCGCCAGCGGCGCCAAGCGTTGTAACCTCGGTTGATGCGCAACAGTAGGTCGTAGCCGACTGCTCCCACCTTTGCGAGCCAGACATGATTCGTGGTCAAATGATCGAAGCCATCACCATGCACGACGAGGTAGCGGCCATGAGGGGATTCATGAATGTGTTCATCAACGAGTGATAGACCGCCGATTTTGAAAGGAAGAAACTGTTCCAAGATGTCATCGTGGTTGCCACGAAGGTAGATGACCTCAGTGCCCTCTTTTTCCATTTTCTTGAGGACGGTGCGAACGAAGTGCGTGTGCTCCTGGGTCCATCGGCCCGAGCTTTTCAGCGCCCAGACATCGACGATGTCGCCATTTAGGACGAGTTTTTCACATTTGCAGTGGCGGATCAGGTGCGCGGCTTGCACGGCTTTTGAATCAGCCATGCCGAGGTGAACGTCGGACATGAAGAGCGTCTTGATACGGAGCTTGGTTTTCATGGGAGGGATACCTGGGTGCGGATTCAGGTAGGGATGGGCACCATTGTGAATAAGGTTCACTTATGTGAACAAATCAGAATCCGCTACAGTTGCGGGAACAAAACACGCCCTTTGAAACCTTTTCGTCACAAATCCTACTTTAGCGAAACACGGCATCCACTCCCATGGCACTTTCACGGGCGAACTCGGGAATCCAGCGTGGGCGGCGCTTTGCGATCACGCGGTAGATCATCGAGAGTAGATGCAGCGTGATGAGGCGATCCACGATGCGGTAGCCACGTTGACGCCGGAATAGCAGCTTGATGCCCCACGCGAGATAGCGCGGCTGCAGCAGCAGCGGTTTGAAGTCCAGCTTCACTCGGTAGCGATAGCGTGGGCCGCTTTTGGGGTATTTGATCTTGTACTCCTTCTTGGTGGCACGAATGCGTTCGATGAGTGATTCATCATCGCTGGCAAAGCAGTATTGGCGGGCCAGTGCGAGGAGTTGAAAGGTATCATACATGTAGTCGATGTCTGCGACTGGCATGCCTGCTTGTGTAGCGAGTGTCTTCATCTGGGTGATGCGTTCCAATGAGCGCGTGGCTGCGCGCAGGCAGCCTTCGGGGTCTTGTACGAAAAAGCGCAGCACACGGCGCACGCTGTGGCTTATGAAGATATTGTGCCAGTAAACCTGTAGCAGCGGCGGGATGCGCACACGCCGGAAGAACAGCTTCTGCCGGGCAAAATCCTCGACGTAGAGCAGTTCACGGATGACTTCATCAGACAGACGCAGCAGTTCCAGCAAAGCACGGTCATCAGGACATCTAACGTGGAGCGCAAATTCACGCACGGCATCCTCTACATGTGATTGATCCTTGAATAGCTTGAGTGTTACAAAGGTGTTCAGTTCCGTCCACACGGCGCTGTCGTCGATGAAGGCCAGTCGTCGAAACGGCACCCAACCGCCGGTCTGACACCACACCATGCAACCTACCACGTTCTCCGCGTGTCGCAGTTCCTGAGCATAGCGCTCATATTCCCAACCAACGAAGGATGGATACTCACCGCAGCCTTCATACTCACGCCGTGTTTGGAGTTCGATGATTTTGGCGACCTTAGTGCGGAAGAAGTTTCGATTGAGCGGCAGGTAGCGGAAGAAATCACTCTCGCCATATTTCATCGAAACGATGAGCGCCTCGCTGTCGAGGCCATCGAGCACCTTCTTGAAGGTGTCACGATGCCACATGAGATCGCCGATGGCATAGGCACCGACGGTCCAGGTGCGGAAGACCAACTTGCGGCCATGTTTTTCAAAGACGGGTAGCAGTCGTTTGAGCAATGCATTGGCCTGCGCTGGCTGTTGGATGCGCAGTTCACTGATGAAGTCGTCTTTGACATCGCGGCCATCGGATTCGCCAATGCGGATGATGACACCCGCAATCTGCGGGAATTCCGCGAGGAATGCGTCCAGCAGATCGTGTACAAAGGTCTCGGGCACCACGCCACGTGCGCGAATGGCCGGTGTGGAGGAGAAAAAATCCACCGTGAGATAGATGGCGAGGCCATGTTTTTGAAGGACCTCGAAGCAGCGGGTAAACTCCTCACGATAGAGGGCGATCTTGGTGCGGATTTCCGGCTCATACCACTCGTGGTCGGCCAGATGCGTGACGTCATCGAGCGAGACGGCGTTGTAGCCGATGTCTTTGACTTTGCGGGCAAAGGTATCGAGATCGGCACGAATCTGGGTCCATTGTGGGCTGCGTTGCGGCTCTTGAAGCTGGAGATGATCGAAGGGAATCTTTGACCAGTTGATGGTGCGGCGTTGCAGGCCGCGAAAGAACGGGCCAATGGCGTCGATGAGATAAAGAGAGTCGGGCACGGCCGATGCTAAAGGCTTTTGTTGTACAGCATGAGCAACGAAATCGTCACGCATTGACATGAACCTCTGTTGTACGACGAGATCGTAACATGGGAGTCTTTGGCAGTCATGCAGTAATGCCGTCACAATCAGGCCATCCAGAATATGAGCAAAAATTTAGTAATGAGAATAGGTCGTCGCCCGACCTGATCTTGCTCAAAGACACTGAGGTCATGCCCGACTTTAAATAGCAGAACAATGATGTTTCTGTCTTCGGTACGATCAGCGGCAACCAGGCGCTAAACATCACCGAGCACGACACCAATAGCCAAAGCGGCTTGCCCTTCCTCTTGCGTCTCCCAAATGCTCGAACAGGCCAAGT
>Ga0114966_10000275_pt1 | contig 49736 bp, 38 predicted proteins | sample M_130207_XF_Meta_FD_87029 | JGI IMG/M metagenome (GOLD analysis project Ga0114966, IMG submission 87029) | Freshwater microbial communities from Lake Montjoie, Canada to study carbon cycling - M_130207_XF_MetaG | ecosystem: Environmental > Aquatic > Freshwater > Lake | place: Lake Montjoie... | reverse complement strand
GCGGCGGCAATGGCGCCGAGTTGGATCACCGCCGACCGCTGGTCGTCGATCAGGAACCCCTCGGACACGAAGATCATCGTCTTCGGGCCGTCGATCGTCTTCAGCGCGGTCAGCAGCGAGCGGAGCACGCGGATGGTGCCTTCGCCGGCGGCGGCACCGGTCATCGCCTTTTCCTGCGCTTCGGCTTGTACCTCCGTCGCGCACGCCTCGAAGCCGGGCCCGGCCATGCCGGCACACTCCCGGACCATGACGTCTTCGAACACACCGGGAATGCCTCGGGAAATCTGCAGGGCTTCGAACGTCGAGATACTGAACTGCGTCAGCATCGACGACTGATGCTGCCCGACCAGACGCTCGACCGCGCGCTTCAGTCGCGACCGGTCGGCTGTGAACGGCGTGGACGGCGCTCCTTGTCCCAGCCCGATTACCGCGGCGCGATCGGTCGGCTGCAGGTGGTCGATGAACGCATTCACGGCGCCGCGAATGCCGAGGGTGCCGCCGAAGCGGATGTTCGGCTGATCGACCACCAGGAGAATGAGGCGCCCGCCCGTCGCGTTCTCGTTCCACGAGTAGCCGGACGGCGCGGGCGGCGGCGGCGCCGACGCCTTCGTCTCGAGCCCCACCCACTCGGCGGTCATGACGCGGCGCTGCGAGCCGTCGACCCTGATGGTGAACTCGTCCGGCTTCAGGTCGCGAACCGGCCGCCCCTTGTCGTCGAGCACCGCGAGGTCGATCGAGGTCAGCTCGACCGACGAGCGGAACACCGGCTGCGCCGGCCGCTGCGCCCGCAGCACCGCGCCCGAGATCACCGTTGCCGCCAGCGCCGCGGCTGCCCAACGTCGTGTGCTCATTTGAAAGGTGCCGCCCTGTAGCCCTGCCGTGCGCGGACGTTCGGATAGCCGTCCACCCGCACCTTGATCTCGCGCCACGTGTCATCCCGCGCGCCGTTGCTCGGCTGGTAGCCGAGCAGGTACTGATTCGAGAGTTCGTCGAGCAGTTCCTCGAACGCCAGGTGGAGCTGCTCGACGCTGTCGGTCGTGAAGGTGCGTCCGCCGGTCGGCACGGTCAGCCGCTGCATCGTCTTCTTCAGGTAGTCCTGGCTGATGCCGCGACCCTGCGCGATCATGTAGAGCGTGACGTCGCTCGACTGCAGCTTACGCTCGACGTCGTCGAGCGAGAGGTGGCTGCCCTGGTCCTCGCCGTCCGAGAACACCACCAGCGCCTTGCGCCCCACCTGCCGGCCGAGCATGTCGACCGCGCGCACGATGACGTCGTAGAGCGCGGTGGCGCCCCACGGCGCGAGCCGGTCGACCGCACGCACGCGCTCCGACGGGTCGGTGGTCTTGCGCGTCAGCGCGAAGACACTGTCGTTGAAGCCAAGCAGCGTCACCTGATCCTTCGACGGCACCGCCACCAGGAAGTCCTTCACCGCCTTCTTCAGCTTCGGCATCGACGCCGTCATGCTGCCGCTGATGTCGACCGCAACGATCAGCTCGAGCGGCACGTCTTTCGACGCGAAGTAGGTGACCGGCTGCGACGTGCCGTCCTCGTAGACGCTGAACGCCGAGCGCGGCAGCGCGCTGACGAATCGCCCCGCGTCGTCGGCCACCGTCACCGTCACCTGGATCGCCTCGACGTTCACGCGGTCGGCGTAGCCGATGCCCTTCGTGCGCAGCGTCTTGACGATACGGTCGCCGCTGACCGGCTGCACGACGAGGCGGATGAGATGCACGCTGATAACCGAGCCGGCGTCCCACTCGCAGTCGAAGGGCGGTTCGTTCAACACGCAGAACTGCCGGCCGTCGACGAAGAAGGTGACGCTCTGCACCGGCACGCTCGGGTCGATCGCTGCGCGCAGTGCGGTGACGCCGCTGATGTAGGCGCTGGCCGACGGCGAGCTGATCACGACCGGCGTCTCCGCCGTGGTCAGTGCGGTGCCACCCTGTTGCGCCGTGGCGAGCGTGAGCAGGCTGCCGGCCAGGGCCAGCAGGAGCGCAAGCGCCGAAGCGCGAACAGAGCCTCGCATCACGGTTCGAAGACGGCCGCGTTAACCGGGACGAGCGGCCCGTTCGCGGCAGTCGCCGCCACGTAGTCGTCCACCGCATTCCGGCCGAGCGCGCGGACATGCGGCGACAGCGCCGCCAGGTCGTTCGCGTCCGCCGTGTCGACCGTGTCGACGAAATCCTGCATGGCCGTCGCCAGTACGGACGGCAGCAGGACGGCGGGCAGACGCAGGGCGGCAAAACGCTGCGCAAGTTCCAGGTTCATCTCCACTGTTGATGCCGCCATCATCGCCAGCTGCGTTCGCCCGGCCAGCACACGCCAGGTGCGCGGCATCGGGAAGTGGGTGCACAGACAGCCGTCCGACAGCAGGCTATTCGCGCCCCACGCGTCGAAGGCGGCGGGTTCGAGACCGCCGAGCATCGCGAGTTCGCCGAGCGAGAACTGATTCTCGATCGAAGCGCGCTCGCTTTGCATCACCCAGCGCAGCGTTCGTAGCCGCCAGCCGTCGAGCGTCACCTCGTTCTCCAATGTTTCGAACTCAGCAGGAGTGGCGCCCAGCGCCCGGACGCGGATCCGACCCTGTCCGATGGCGTCGACGATGCGGTCGCGGTCGAGATCGCGGAGTGCGCGCGGATCGAGCAGCGCGACGTTGACGGCAAAGGCTTCACGCTCGATCGACTGCAGCGTCGGCGGGTTCGCGAGGCTGTCCATGCTCAGGCGGCGTAGCGCCAGGGGCGCCAGCGCGATGTCGAGCCCGACCAGCGACCCGGCGACATGCCACGGCACTCCGGGCTGGAAGTCCTGACGCGGCAGCGCCCATGGCCCGCGTGACCGGTTCTCACCGTCGCGCCGGCCGAACCCGAAGTCGTGTCGCAGTGAGACGTTGGCACCGAGCAGGGCGGGGCCATCGGGGTCGCCGAGATGGATCGCGTAGACGAGCGAGAGGAGGGCCTGTCCGAGCGCGATGTCGCCAAGCGGCAACAGCGTTTCGCCGGCACGATTCGCCCGGCGCAGGTCGTTCACGCGCGCTGCCCGTTCGAGTTCGTCGGCGGTGCGGGTCAGCCACTCGCGCCCATCCCTCGGCAGCGGCACACCAGCGGCCATCCCGGTGACGGGCGGACGCGCGAGCAAGGCGCCGGCCGTGGACACGAGTTGCCGTGCCTCGTCGGCAGCGTCGCGCGCGGCGGCGGACGTCGTCACTCGCATCGCCTTCCGCGCCAGTGCCACGACCGCGAACGCGGCGTCGAGATCGGGTCCACCCTGACGGCTCTGAATCGCCTCGATACGCCGACGCTCGGCGCCGGCCAGGTCCACACGGTAGCGCTCGCCTTCCCAGTCGACGATCGGGTCGCCTGGCGTCGGCCCTCCGGCCACGCCCGCCACGCTGCGGGCCTGCCAGCTCTCGCCCGTTGGCAGATGCGGCGCCAACGCAGACCGGTACCAGTCCGCCAGCGCGCCGCGCAGCGCGCCGGCCTGGAGTGGCAGCGCAAAGAGCGAGCGCATCAGCGCCTCGGCCGCGCGCGGCTCGAGCGTGCCGGCCCGCTCCATGCGCGCCACCACCGCGAACGCCCCCTGCAGCTGCGCCAGCGTCCAGAACCGATCGGCGGCGCCGGTTCCGGCAAGCCGCGCCTGGCGCAGGCCCGCGGCGTAGACGTCGGGAGTGCTGATGCCCATCCGCTCGAGTCCGAGCAGCAGCATCCGCCTCGTCGTCATGTCGTGCAACACCGAGGCTGCCGGCTCGAACTCCGTGCCGGCGATGGCGCCGAAGACCCGCTGCCCGAACGCCAGCTGGTCGAGACGATCGCCTCGTGCGTACATGTCACCGGCGGTCGCGCGCAGCAGCCATGCCGCGTCGATGCGCGTGTGCGTGGCCGCGACCGGCTCGCCTGGGCCAGCCGGCAATGGCTCGGCGTCGAACACGGTCCCCCAGAATCGGCGATCGGCAGGCGGCGCCGGCGCACCGTCGGGTGCCGTGCGGATGCGCAGAAGCAGCAGGGCCAGATCGTTCAGCGGGCGCCCGAACGGCAGTTCCTCGACATGCCACTCCCGAAACGACGTGCGCGCCTCAGCCAGTAGCGCCTGGAACCGCCTGGCGCGAAGTGACGGATCATCGAGCCACAGGCCGAGCGCGAAGGCGCGCGACGCGGGCGAGGCGGTCGCCAGCACGTCGTACACGTAGGCCGGCCTCGCCTCGGGTTCGAACAGGAGGGCACGGATGAACGCCTCGGGATCGCTCGTGCGGGCCGGCACGGCCGTGGCCCAGAGCAGCCGCGCCGGTTCGCCGCCTGGCACGACCAACTGGCCATCGCGCACGCGGATGCTGCCGGCAAATGCGGCGAAGGCGCCTGGCGCGCGTTCGTAGATGAAGGTCAGCAGCGCCGCGTGCGCGGCGTAGAACGCCAGCGTGTCGTCGTCGGCGCCGAGCAGGCCGCGGCAGAGCAGCGCGGCGCGGCGGTCGGCGAGGATCGTCGCCAGCAGGTGCTCGCTCGTGACCGGGCGATTGAAGATGGCGCGGCTCCAGAGGTCGGGCGTGAGCGGCACATCGACCAGCAGCGCCGTAGCGGCCGGTGGTTCAGTGGGGACAAGGTCGAGCAGCACCTGCCGGCTCGTTGGCGGCGCATACACCCGCCGGATGATTTCCGCCGCAAACCGGGCACGCTCACGCGGCGCGTCGAGTTCGACGCGCGACGCCAGCGCGGACACCGATGGCGACACCGGCACGCGCGTGGTAGACGGCTCGGCTGCGGAGAGCTGCAGCTGAAATACCGCTACAATTGTCGAGCACCACCACAGCGTATGCCGCATCAGGCAAAGCCCTAAAAGAGCTGAAGTATATACATGGCATCGGCGAACTACACCGCGAAAGACATCACGGTCCTTGAAGGGCTGGAACCCGTCCGCAAGCGCCCCGGCATGTACATCGGCGGCGTCAGCAGCGCCGGGTTGCATCACCTCGTCTGGGAAGTGCTGGACAACGCGATCGACGAGGCCATGAACGGCTACGCGTCGAATGTTCGCGTGACGCTGCACGAGAACGGCTCCTCCATCACTATCGAGGACGACGGCCGCGGCATCCCGGTGGACATGCACCCGCAGACGCAGAAGAGCGCCCTCGAGGTGATCTTCACGGTGCTCCATGCGGGCGGCAAATTCGAGCAGGGCAATTACAAGACCGCAGGCGGCCTGCACGGCGTCGGCGCCAGCGTGGTCAACGCGCTGTCGAAGGAACTGGTCTGCACGGTGAAGCGCGACGGCACGGCGTGGGAGATGCGCTTCCGTCAGGGACGCCCCGACGGTCCGCTGAAGAAGCTCGGCCCGGCGCGCGGCACCGGCACCACGGTGTTCTTCCATCCCGACGCCACCATCTTCCCGAAGATCGAATTCGACCCGGCCATCATTCGCGAGCGCCTCGAGATCGCCAGCTACATCCACAAGGGGCTGAAGGTCAGCTTCGAGGATCAGACGACGAACACGCGCAACGTCTTCGAGCACGCCGAAGGCCTGCTCGACTACCTGCGGAAGGTGGTTGGCGAACGCAGCCAGAAGCCGGTGCACGAGACGGCATTCACCATCTCGAAAGAGGACGGCCTGCGCCTCGAGCTCGCGATGCAGTGGACCGAGGCCACCGACGAGCACATCCGCTCGTACGTGAACGGCATCCCGACCGGTTCCGGCGGCACGCACGAGAACGGCCTGCGCGCCGGCATCGGCAAGGCGGTCCGCAACTTCATCGACACGCACACGCTGTCGCCGAAGGGCGTGACGCTGACGGCCGAGGACATTCGTGAGGGGCTCACCGGCATCCTGAGCATCTTCATTGCCGAACCGCAGTTCCAAGGGCAGACCAAGGATCGGTTGAACAATGCCGAGGTGCTCTCGGCGGTCGACGGCGTGATCCGCCCGGCACTCGAACACTGGCTGAATCACAACATCAGCCTGGCCGAGTCGATCGTCGCGCGCATCATCCTCGCCGCTCGGGCGCGCGAGGCGAGCCGTGCGGCGCAGCAGGAGGTGTCGCGCAAGAGCGCCACGTCTTCCCGCCTGAACCTCCCCGGCAAGCTCAGCGACTGCACGAACTCGTCGGCCGACAACAGCGAACTGTTCATCGTCGAAGGCGACTCGGCCGGCGGCTCCGCCAAGCAGGGACGCGACCGTGCCCGTCAGGCCATCCTGCCGCTGCGCGGCAAGGTGCTGAACACCGAGAGCGCGTCGCTGGCAAAGGTGCTCGAGAACAAGGAACTGTCGGACCTGGTGACCGCGCTCGGCTGCGGACTCGGCAAGAACTTCGAGCTCGACAAGCTGCGCTACGGCAAGGTCATCATCCTCGCGGACGCCGACTCGGACGGCAACCACATCGCCACGCTGCTGCTCACGTTCATCTACCGGCACCTGCCGCAACTGATGTCGGCGGGCAAGGTGTTCCTGGCGCAGCCGCCGCTCTACCGCATCGACATCGCCAAGGAGACGCACTGGGCGCTCGACGATGCCGCCAAGGAGCAGATCCTGAAGGCGCATGCGAAGACCAACAGCCGCTCCACGCCCGAGATCACCCGATTCAAGGGCCTCGGCGAGATGATGCCGAAAGTGCTGTGGGAGACGACGCTGAACCCGCGCACGCGCCGCCTGCTGCGCGTCGAGGTGACGGACCAGATCATGACCGACCGTGTCATGAACGAGCTGATGGGCAAGGATGCGTCGGCGCGCTTCCGCTTCATCATGGACCGCGCGGAAGAAGCGGAAGAACTGGACGTTTAGTCGTTAGTCATTGGTCATTGGTCGTTGGTCGTTGGTCGTTGGTTGGTCGGTTGGTCGGCGCCACACGACTAATGACTAATGACCAACGACTAACGTTTGCAGTCCAGCCACCAACCGGCCGATGCCTTCCTGCACGGTCGCTTTCTGCAGGGCGCCGAAGGCCACGCGGAAGTAGCAACCGTCGGTCATGCCGAATGCATCGCCCGGAATGACCGCCACCTTGTGCTCGCGAATCAGCCGCTCGGCCAGCGCCAGCGGCGCCAGCGCCGTCTCCACCTTCATCAGCGCGTAGAACGCGCCGTCGGCCGCCGGCACCCGCGCGAGCGGTGCCAGCGTATTCAGCTCGGAGAACACGATGTCGCGGATGGACGCGAGTTCGCGCACGTACGGCGCCGCGTACGACCGCCCGACCCGCAGCGCCGCCTCGGCCCCAACCTGCGCGGCCATGGTGGGGTTGATCAGGATGGTGTCCTGACTCTTCATCATCGCTGAGAAGAGCGCCGCCGGATAGACGACGTAGCCGATGCGCCAACCCGCGAAGCCGAACGCCTTCGACAGCGAAAACATCGAGATGGTGTGCGCCGCGGCGCCAGGGAATGACCCGGGCGAGGTGTGCGCCACGCCGTAGGTGAAGTACTCGTACGGTTCGTCGGAGAGGTGATAGAGCCCATGCTCGGCGCAGAGGCTGTTCACCGCCCGCAACGACTCCGCACTGAGCACGGCGCCGCTCGGGTTGTTCGGCGAGATGGTGACCACGGCGCGGGTGCGGGGCGTGATGGCCGCCTCGATGGCATCGACACGCAGCTGATAGCGCTCGTCGGTCGGGACCCGCACCACGCGGCAGCCGGCCATCTCGACCGCCATCTCGTGATTGAAATAGAAAGGCACCGGAAGGATGACCTCGTCCCCCGGCGCCGTAATGGCCAGCACCGCGTGCATGAAGGCCATGTTCGCGCCCGCCGTCACCATGACGTGGCTGCCCTGCCCGACGTCGATGCCGTTCTCCGCCTGCAGTTTCGCGGTGATGGCCGCGACGAGCGGGGCGTAGCCCGAGCCGTCGCCGTAGCCGTGCAGGAGGCGGCTGGACTCCGCTGAGCCAAGTGCGTCGCGCACGGCGTCGGCCGCCGCCTGCGGCGGGCCGTAGTGCACCACACCCTGTCCAAGGGAGATGGTGCCAGGCGTTTCACGGATCATCGCGCCGATCACCGGAATGATGGGCGACTGTACCGCGTCCATCCGCGTGAGGGCCCGCCCCACCCCCGCTGCCCGTCCTGACATGCCTGCTCCCATCCGACCAACGACCAACGACCAACGACCAACGACCAATTGCGGCTTGCGGCTTATGACGTGCGACTACTATTCTTCCTCAATGCCCGCTGGCCGTGCCGCCCGGTTCATCGTCTGCCTGGTTGCCCTGCTGGCCGCCGTCACGCTGCTGCGTATGTCGGGCGGCGTGCTGGCGGCTGCGGGCGTGCCGGCGCCGGAGCAGTTTATCGGCTTCAAGGTCGGCACCGACAACAAGCTCGCCCGCTGGGACCGCATCGTCGACTACATGAAGGCGGTGGCCGCCTCGTCCGACCGCGTGCGCCTGCGCGAGCTGGGCAAGACCAACAACGGCAACCCCTTCGTCATGCTCGAGATCGCGTCGCCAGAGACGCTGAAGAATCTCGACCGCTACAAGCAGTACGAAAGAAAGCTCTATTTCCAGAACGGCGCGCCGACGCCGCGCGAGCGCGACGAGATCTTCCGGCAGGGCAAGGTGGTGGTGATGGTGGGCGCCAGCGTCCATGCCACCGAGGTCGGCCCCACCCAAGCGGCGCTCGAACTGGTGCACCACCTGGCCACCGACGACTCTGCCGCGACGAAGAACATTCTCGACAACGTCATCCTGCTGCTCGTGCCGAGCCTCAACCCTGACGGCGAGGTCCTCGTCACCGACTGGTTCAACAAGAACCTTGGTACGCCGTACGAGGCGAGCCCGCTGCCGGTGCTCTACCACCCGTATATCGGGCACGACAACAACCGCGACATGTACATGCTCACCCAGAAGGAGAGCCAGTACGTGGCGCAGGTGGCCTGGCACGACTGGCTGCCGGCGGTGTGGCTCGACCAGCACCAGATGGGTGCCGGCGGCCCGCGCATCTTCGTCATGCCGGCGACCGACCCGATCAACCCGAACGTGCATCCACTGATCTACCGGTGGAACGCCATCATGGGGCAGTCGCAGGCGGCCGCACTCGAAGCGGCCGGCAAGGACGGGATTATCTACAACTCGACCTACACCAACTTCTGGCAGGGCGCGATGGCCTGGGCCGGGTGGTGGCACAACCAGATCGGTCTGCTGACGGAGGTCGCCAGCGTCCGCATCGCCTCGCCGACGGATCAGATCAAGACCGCGCCGCGCAGCGGCGGCCCCGGCGACTTCGTGCGCGAGGCGGCGATCGACGCCATCGTGCCAGGCATGGGCACGCTCGGCGCACCGGCCGACACGACGCCGCGCACCGAGTATCCACGGCCGTGGCTCGGCGGACGCTGGACGCTCCGCGACATCGTCGACTACCAGTTCATTTCAACCCTCGCCCTGCTCGACACGGCGGCCGACCGCCGCGAAACGGTGCTGCGCCAGATCTACGAGGTGAACCGGCAGACGGTGGAGGACGGGCGCACCGGCGCGGTGAAGGCCATCCTCATCCCGCTCGACCTGCAGCAGGATGCACGCGAAGCCATGCACCTGGCCGAGCGGCTGATAATGGGCGGCGTCGAGGTCTACCGGGCCGAGGCGGCGTTCGACGTCGACGACACGCCGTACTCGGCGGGCACACTGGTGGTGCCCATGACGCAGGTCTTCGCGCGCTATGCCAAGGACCTGCTCGAGAAGCAGAACTACCCCGAGGTCCGGCGCGCGCCGAACCTGCCGCCGGAGGCGCCGTACGACATGACGGCGTGGTCGCTCGGCATGCAGTTCGGTGTCACAGTCGACTTCGCGAACGAGCTGCTGCCGAACGTGAAGCTGACGCGCGTCACTGCGCCGCTGAAGAGCGCTGGGCGCGTCACCGGCAACGGCCCGCGCTTCATGTTCGAGTACACCGGCGCCGACAGCGCCGTCGTGGTGAACCGCCTGCTGCGTGACGGGGCGAAGGTGGCTTTCACCCCATCGTCGCATGCGCTGGTCGACGGCGCGAGCCGCTCGCAGCTCGAGGAACTGGCGCGCGATCTCGGCGTGTCGTTCTCCACGGTGGAGGCGCCGCCGCCTGGCGTGCCCGACGAGCAGAAGCAGCCGCTGCGCACGCCGCGCGTGGCGCTCTACGCACCGTGGACCAGTGACAACATCGACGAAGGGTGGACGCGCTGGGTGCTGGAGCAGTACGAGTTCCCGTTCACCACCGTGCACAACGCCGACATCCGCGCTGGCGGCCTGCGCCGCCGGTTCGATGCGATCATCCTCGCCGACCAGGCGCCGCGCGAGATCGTCGACGGCAACCTCGGCACGACCATCCGGCCGGAGTATCGCGGCGGCATCGGTGACATCGGTGTCGACAGCCTGCAACGCTTCGTCAGTGACGGCGGCACGCTCATCGCGCTCGGCGCCGCGTCAGACCTGGTGATCGATCGCTTTCCGGTGCCGGTGCGCAACCAGAAGCGCGCGTTGCGCCGCGACCAGCATTTCGCGCCGGGCACGATCCTGCGGATCCAGGTCGATACGTCGAACCCGATTGGCTACGGCATGGCGTCGGACACCTACGGCTTCTACAACAACAGCCCGTTCTTCACCCTGGTCGACGGCTTCAACGCCACGCGTGCCTCGGTAATTGCGCGCTACCCGAACGAGGACATCGTCGCGTCGGGCTGGCTGCGCGGTGAAGACGCCATGGCTGGCCGCGCCGCGGTGGTGGAGGTCGACCTGCGGCCGGGCCGCATCCTGCTGTTCGGCCTGCGGCCGCAGCACCGCGCGCAGACGCACGCCACCTTCCCGATGCTCTTCAACGCGCTGTACCTCTCGGCTGACGGCACCTCGATCGCCTCCGAGAACCAGCAGTAATGATTCGCGTCCTCGTCACCGGCGGCACCTTCGACAAGGAATACAACGAGCTGAACGGCACGCTGTTCTTCAAGGACACGCACGTGCCCGAGATGCTGCGATTGGGGCGGTCGCGCGTCGAGGTGCAGGTCGAGACGCTGATGATGATGGACAGCCTCGACCTGCAGGACGCCGATCGCGCGCGCATCGCCGAGGCCTGCCGGACTGCCGGCGAAACGCGCCTCGTGGTGACGCACGGCACCGACACGATGGTGGAGACAGCTCGGGTGCTGGCGACCGCGGCCAATGACACGCTCGCAGCCAAGACCATCGTCCTGACCGGGGCCATGGTGCCCTACGCGTTCGGAAGCTCTGACGGGCTGTTCAACCTCGGCAGCGCCCTGTCGTTCGTGCAGGTGCTGCCGGCAGGCGTCTACGTGGCGATGAACGGCCGCTGCTTCAACTGGGACGCGGTAACGAAAGACCGCGAGGCCGGCATCTTCAAAGAAGTGACGTGAGCTGCTTGAGGTGGTGCACCTGGTGCCCGGCCTCCTGATAAATGATCCAGTCGACCGTCATCGGGCCGTACTCGTCATGCGTCAGCGGAGTCTCGCGGTCGGCGTGCGTGAGTGACGCGTAGAGCGCCAGGTTCAGCGTCGCCAGTGCGACGAAGACATTCACGGCATCCGGTCCGTTGATCCAGAGTTCACGCGCCAGCCACTTGTCCTGATCGAACGAACTGGACACGAAGCCGGGCCGTGTCAGCGCCATGCGCGAGCGGGTACCGAGCGCCAGCTCGGTCTGCGCCAGATGGATCAGCACCTGCCGCGCCGTCCACTTACCCGGCGCAACGGGCCGGTCGAACTGCTCGGGCGTCCAGCCATCCACGGCGTTCGAGATGGCGGGAATGGTCTCCCGCATCACGAGCAGCGGATCACGACCGTCGAGGTGTGGGCTGTACGGGGTGTGTGGCGCCATCGGTTCAGATCGTGGCCTGCACCACCGTGCGCGAGCTGCGGTGCCGCTCGATCAGTTCCGGGTGCAAGCGCTTGCTCAGGTACACCTTCGATTCGGCGTTGTCGAGCGGGTCGCGCTCGTACTTCATCACTTCGAAGCGCAGGTGATCGAGTGTGCCGCGCATCTCGTAGAACTTGTTCTTGGTCTTGACGACAACCTCGTCGAAGCCCTGCTCGATCGCCCAGAACTCCTGCTGCTCGGTGAGCGCGCGGAAGTGTCCCTGGCCACGCCAGTCGCGACGGGTACCGCCAATCCAGGTGTAGAGCACACGGCGGCCATCGAACTGCACGTGCCCCTGGAGGCGATGCACCAGTTCGATGAGCTTCGGCTCCATCTCCTCGACACAGATCTCGTGCGCCACCTTGTACGACACGGGCACGATCATGCCGGGGTCGTCCGGTGCCGGACCTGACGCAATCAGGATTAAGTGGGTCCGATCGCGCAGGCGCCGCACGATCTCGGTTGCGGTCTTCTTGCTGGGGAACTCGCCGAAATACTCTTCGATGTATTGAATCTCGAGCGCCCCCTGCTCGAGGTCATATTGCGTAATCAGATATTCCACGGGAATGCCCGGCATTGTACTGCACGCTTCGGCTGAGGCCAGCGTCAGCAGCGCCGCGTTCCCGGGCTCAGTGGTGCGCTCGAGGGTTCCCGGCGGCAGGCGCCGCCGGGAGAGGCACGACTAGTTCTGACGCTGCTCGATTCGCACCCACGCGTCGCGAAGCGACACGGTGCGGTTGAAGACGAGGCGCCCTGGCTGTGTGTCGGGGTCTACACAGAAATAGCCCAGACGTTCGAACTGAAAGGTCGCGAGTGGCACGGCGCCGGCGAGGCTCGGTTCGGCCTTGGCCGCATTGATGACCTGGAGCGACTCCGGGTTCATGACGTCGAGGAACGTCTTACCCTCGGGCACGTCCTCGGGATCCTCGACCTTGAAGAGCCGGTCGTACAGCCGCACCTCGACGTCGAGGGCGTGCGCCGCCGACACCCAGTGCATGGTGGCTTTCACCTTGCGGCCGTCCGGGGCATCGCCGCCGCGCGTCGCCGGGTCGTAGGTGCAACGGAGTTCGACAATCTCACCGTTCGCATCCTTCACCACCTCGGTACAGGTGATGAAGTAGGCGCAGCGCAGACGCACCTCGCGGCCCGGGGACAGGCGGAAGAACTTCTTCGGCGGATCTTCGCGGAAGTCGTCGCGCTCGATGTACAGCTCGCGCGAGAACGGTACCTTGCGTGTGCCTGCCGCCGCATCTTCCGGGTTATTGATGACGTCGATCTCCTCCACCTGCCCCTCGGGGTAGTTGGTCAGCGTCACCTTGATCGGGTTGAGCACGGCCATCACGCGCGGCGCGCGCTTGTTCAGGTCCTCGCGGATGCTGTGCTCGAGCTGTGCGACATCGATCACGTTCTCCTTCTTTGCCACACCGATGCGCGCGCAGAAGTTGCGGATCGACTCCGGCGTGTAGCCGCGACGGCGCAGGCCGCTGATCGTCGGCATCCGCGGGTCGTCCCACCCCGTGACATGGCGCTGCTGCACGAGCTGCAGCAGCTTGCGCTTGCTCATCACCGTGTAGTTCAGGTTCAGGCGGGCGAACTCGATCTGCTTCGGCCGATCGCCCTCGAACAGGTTGTCGATGCACCAGTCGTAGAGCGGACGATGGTCTTCGAACTCCAGCGTGCAGAGCGAGTGGGTGATCTGCTCGAGCGCGTCCGAGATCGGGTGGGCGTAGTCGTACATCGGGTAGATGCACCACGTGTCGCCCGTGCGATGGTGATGCGCGCGGCGGATGCGGTACAGCGCCGGGTCGCGCATGTTGAAGTTCGGCGACCCCATGTCGATCTTCGCGCGCAGGATGTACGTGCCGTCTTCGAACTCACCGGCGCGCATGCGCGCGAACAGGTCGAGGCTCTCGGCGACCGGACGGTCGCGATACGGACTGTTCCGGCCCGGTTCGGTCAGCGTGCCCCGATACTCGCGGATCTGGTCGGCGGTCAGTTCGTCGACGTAGGCCTTGTCACGTCGAATGAGCTCGACGGCGAACTGGTAGAGCCGCTCGAAGTAGTCGGACGCGTAGAACATCGCGTCCCACGTGAAGCCGAGCCACGCCACGTCTTCCTTGATCGAGTCGACGTATTCGACGTCTTCCTTCGCTGGGTTGGTGTCATCGAACCGCAGGTGGCACGTGCCGCCGCGCTCTGCCGCGACACCGAAGTTCAGGCAAATCGACTTGGCGTGGCCGATGTGCAGGTACCCGTTGGGTTCCGGCGGGAAACGGGTGACCAGCCGGCCGTGGTTGTGCCCGGCCGCACGGTCCTCGTCGATGATCGAGCGAATGAAATCGACCGACGCCGTCGGGGCTGTCGGCGTACCTTCTTCTGATGACGCCATAGTTACGGGCCATTTTATAGGGGAACGGCCGCGGGCCGCGCCCCTCGATCCCCGGGGCCCGCACCACGACGACCTTGGCACCGGCCGGACCGGTCTTGTGGCGCACCTTGTCGGGTGGCCGCACGAACCATGACATCCCGGGTTTCACAATCCGGCTCCCCCCGTTCACCACGTGCCCGAGTTCCCCCGACACGACGTAGAAGATCTCGATGGCGTCGTGCGCGTGGTCCCCGCTGCGGGCCGCCGCCCTGCGCCCCCAGCAGCTCGACGCCGGTCATCAGGAACAGCCCGGCCGCGCATGACAGGCTCAGACGACCTGCGCTCGTCCTCATCCTCCGCGTTCGACGGCGCACCAGGGGTCCCGTGGCTGTCGATGATCCGCCGGCAACGAACCCAGCGGGCTCGGCCTCGCGTCTCTCGTTCCATGGCCCGTGCATCTTCGCGCTGAAACCTGGGTCTCGCTCCCTCGGGAGAAGGTCTTCCCGTTCTTCGCCGACGCCGCCAACCTGCAGCAGCTCACGCCGCCGTAACTGGGCTTCGAGATCAAGACGCCGCGGCCGATCGAGATGCGCCGTGGAGCGCGCATCGAATACCGGCTCAGCCTGCACGGGTTCCCAATGTCGTGGCTGACCGAAATCGCGGCCTACGAGCCACCGTCCATGTTCGTCGACCAGCAACGGCGCGGTCCCTATCGCACCTGGATTCACACGCATCAGTTCCGGCCCGAGCGGGGCGGCACGCTGCTGCTCGACCACGTCGAGTTCGACATGCTGGGCGGCGCGCTGGTCGCACCGCTGGTGAAGCGCGACCTGCGGAAGATCTTCAGCTACCGCCACGAGGCGCTGCTGGCGCACTTCGCACAGCCGACGCCGTGGCCCGCGGCGCGGATCACCATCGACTGACGGCGGTGATATGTTGACCGCGTGAGCATCCACACCACCCTCATCGATACCGCTACGCTCGCCGCCAGCCTCACTGATCCGACGGTCGTCATCATCGATTGCCGGTTCGAACTGGCGAAGCCGGAGGCGGGCGAACTCGCCTACGCCGAGGGGCACATCCCCGGCGCCGCGTATGCCCACCTCGATCGCGACCTGTCGGGTCCGAAGACCGGCAGCAACGGCCGGCATCCGCTACCCTCGCCGTCGGTCCTCGCCGCCACGCTCGGCCGGCTCGGCATCGACGCAACCATCCAGGTCATCGCCTATGACCAGGATAACGGCATGCACGCCAGCCGTCTCTGGTGGCTGCTCCGCTGGATGGGGCACGAGGCGGTGGCGGTGCTCGACGGCGGCTTCGCCGCATGGGTTGCGGACGGACGCGCCATGGCCACGGCCGTCGAAGTGCACGCGACGCGGACGTTCAGCGGTGCGGCGAATCCCGACGTCACGGTCGATGCGGCGGTGGTCGGCGCGCTGGCCGGGTCGGGTTCGGCGCGCGTCATCGATGCGCGGGCGCCAGAGCGGTACCGCGGCGAGATCGAACCGATCGATCCGGTGGCCGGACACATTCCCGGCGCGGTCAACTACTGGTTCGCGCGGAACCTGGACAACGGCCGGTTCCGTTCGGCCGAGGCGCTTCGCGCCGAATTCGAGACACTCGTCTCCGGTGTGGCGATGGACCAGGTGGTGAGTTATTGCGGGTCGGGTGTGACCGGTTGCCACAACCTGCTGGCACTCGAGCACGCGGGCCTGCGCGGCGCGCGCCTCTATCCGGGATCGTGGAGCGAGTGGGTGTCTGACCCGTCGCGGCCGGTCGAGCAGGGGTGAGGCAGGACGGGCGAGCCGAAGCACGCCCGTGTCCTGTCCGTGGTCGCGGTCTTAGTGCACCAGCGTGAGTCGCGCCGCCCGCGCCCGATCGCGGCACGTGCGCCAGTCGTGTTGGACGATAGCGTAGAGTACCTGGTCGAGGTGTTCGCCGCTGGCCAGGAAGGCCTTCCGGAGAATGCCTTCCGGCACGGCTCCCACCTTCAGCAGCGCCTTGCTGCCGCGCGCGTTCTTCGCCGCGCATCGCGCTTCGAGCCGATGGACCCTGATGCGCTCAAACGCGAACTCCATGACCAGAGCGGCACTCTGCTCGAACAGACCCGTGCCCCAGAACGGATAGCCGAGGGCAAAGCCCCATTCGGCCGTGTCCATTGACCCACCGATCTGGCGCGCCTCGTCTTCCGAGGGGGAGACCTGCCGCACCTGGAAGATGCCGATGGCCGTGTCGTAGTCGCGCAACGTCACGGCAAAGCAGGCGCCTTCGCCGGACGACCGCAGCCGCTGCGATGCGGCGATGAAGCGCTCGAAACCGTCCGCTGTCTGCGGCGGTGGCGAGATGAACCGTGTGATTTCGGGCGTCGTCAGCAGCGAGACGAGAGCCGGCGCGTCGCCGGTCCGCACCTCGCGTAACACCACTTCACCTGCGGAAAGGACCGGCAGCGAGAAGCGCCAGTCGTCTGCCGCACGGCGCGGCTCGAGCCGGTCGGACTCGAGTTCGGCCGCACCAACGAGGATGGCAGGTTTATCCATCGTCCCTACCTCCCGTTGTCCGGACCAACAGCGCCGGTACCCCACACGACGCTGTCGGAGGTGACCGTGCCCCACACGATGTTGTCGGCGGTGCCCCACACGATGTTGTCGTTCACACCGACGGTGCCCCACACGATGTTCGAGTTATCCGCGGTGCCCCACACGATGTTGCCGTTGTCGGCGGTGCCCCACACGATGTTCCCGGCGTCACCGACGGTTCCCCACACGATGTTGCCGTTCGCATCGACAGTGCCCCACACGATGTTGTCGGCGGTGCCCCACACGATGTTCGCGTTGTCGCCGGCCGTGCCCCAGACAATGTTCTCGGCGGCGTTGACGGTGCCCCAGACAATGTTGGCGCAGTTGTCGCCACCGCACGCCGTCCCCCACACGATGTTGTCAGCGGTGGTGGTGCCCCAGACGATGTTGGCGGTCGTGCCCCACACGATGTTGGCGCCGTTCGAGTCGGCGGTGCCCCACACGATGTTCGAGCAGTTCTGATTACCGCAGACGGTGCCCCACACGATGTTCTCCGCCGCGGTGGCGGTGCCCCACACGATGTTGTCGGCGTTGGCGAGCGCGGTGCCCCAGACGATGTTGGTGGCCCAGGCGTTGGCGAGCGGATTGATGTAACCGCCGGTGATTTCCTGGTTGCCCCAGATGATCTTCTGGCTCCACGAGCGCTCGACCGGCATGCGGCTGCCGACGCGGTTCTGGGCGTAGAAGCGCGAGAGCCGAACGGCTGCCTGCACGTCGAGGAAGCCGGCGCCCTCCTGCAGCGCGCCGTAGCTGGCGTTTGCGCGCGCCGTGTACTGCAGGATGGCCTTCACCAGATTCGGGGTGAGGCGCGGGTTCGCCTGCAGCATGAGCGCCGCGGCGCCTGACACCTGCGGCGCCGCCATGCTGGTGCCGGTCAGGCTGAGGTACGCCGGATAGCCGGTCTTGACGTTGCCAGAGACGAGGGAGGCGGCACTGGCTTGGTATAGCGTGCTGCCGGGAACGGCGAGCGACAGGACGCCGCGGCCTGGCGCGACGAGGTCCGGCTTCGCGAGGTAGTCTCCACGCGTCGGCCCGACCGAGCTGAAGTCGGCGACCACGTCATCCTTCGTGCGCACCGTGCCTTCCGTGCTGGACGCGCCAACGGTGAGCACCCAGGGAGCGTTGCCAGGCGCCAGGATGCCGCCATACTGCATCTGCCCGTCGGGGTTCTTGCCCAGATTGCCGGCGGCGGCCACCACGAGGATGCCGCGCTCGGTGAGACGGCGTGCGGCGAGCGCCAGTGGATCGATCCAGTAGGACTGCGTGACGGCAGCGCCGACCGAGAGATTGACGACGCGGATGTTGTAGGTGCGCGCGTTCTTGGCGACCCAGTCGAGCGCCGCGATGATGGAGCTGATCGTGCCCTTACCCTGGGCATCGAGCACCTTCAGCGAGACGAGCGACGCATCGGGCGCCATGCCCGACTGACGGCCGCGCGAGTCGTAGCCGTTGCCGAGCAGGATGCCGGCGACGTGCGAGCCGTGCCCGTGGTCGTCGTACGGCATCGTCTGGCCGTTGACGAAGTCGACGAACTTCGACACGCGCTGGTTGCCGTAGGGATAGGTGCGGCCGTCACGCGCGGTGAGATCGTCGTGCCACGAGGTGATCCCGGAATCGACAACAGCGATGCCGATGCCGCGGCCGGTGAGGCCGAGCGACTCCTGGACGACGTCGGCTCCGGTGGAGCGCGTCGAGAGATAGTCGGCCGCCCAGGCCGGACGGTCCTGGTGGGCGCTGGTGACCTGCGGCGTCGACTCGAGCTCCGGAAGTGCGCGGTCCGGCATCTGCAGGACGTACGCATCGATCAGGTTCAGCTTCGCCCCGCGGACGTAACGGCGCAGCGAGTCGGGCAGTGCGGCACCAGGCACCAGCCTGACGACCACCTGCGTGCTGCGCGGCGCGGCCACGGCGGCGCGCCGGTTCAACTCGGGATCGAGCTTCTGGAACCGTTCAGCGGCCCATGCTCCAGACGGCAGCACGAGCGCGACAAGAGCCAGGGCAACGCTCCAGAGGCGCAGCCCCAGGACAACCTTCGGACGGCGTGAGCTCGCAACCGGCTGCGGCTGCATAAACGGAGAGAGAGGCGATGAGTTCATGGCACCCCCCTCTTGAGCAAGCGGTACACCAGATGAGCCGAACTACCTCTATCCGTATGATAAAAATAGAGTTATCTGACTGCGTCGAAGGCCGGAACCGCGTGCAATCGACGGCACGTGTGCCATTTGTGAACACATCCGCGCAATTGCCGTCACGAAAACGTCAGCAGACGCCTGTTTATGGCCGGTACTTCGCGGGTCCCGAAAGTGCGACCTCGGAATAAGTGTAGGAATAGCGTCTTCGCGCGCACGTATGCGCCGAAACGAAACACTTCTGAGGTTTGGGGCAGGGTTACGGTCGGTGGGGCGCGAAAAAAAGGCGGGCAAGGCGGACCCCTGTAGAGTCCGCCCTACCCGAAAGCGTCAGCCGCGTGACGATTCGTACCCGAGCGACGGCGACAGCCAGCGCTCCGTGTCGAGGATCGAGCTGCCCTTGCGGCGGGCGTAGGTTACGACCTGGTCTTCACCCACTCGGCCGACGGTGAAGTAGCGCGCCTGCGGATGCGCGAAGTAGAGGCCGCTGACGCTGGCGGCCGGCGTCATCGCGGCGTGGTCGGTCAACGCGATGCCGGCGTCGCCGGCGGCCAGCAGTTCGAAGAGCTTGAACTTCTCGCTGTGGTCCGGGCAGGCCGGGTAGCCGAAGCCGGGCCTGATGCCGCGATGCTTCTCGTGCAGGATCTCGTCGGTCGTCACCGCGTCCGTGATGCCCCACTCGGTTCGCGAGCGCGCATGCAGGTAGGTGGCGAAGGCCTCGGCCAGGCGGTCGGCCAGGGCCTTCACGAGGATGGCGTTGTAGTCGTCGCCATCGGCCTCGAACTGCTTCGACAGTAGCTCGGCGCCGAGACCGCCGGTGACGGCGAACGCGCCGAGGTAGTCGTGCACCGGTGCGTTCCGGTCGGCCACAAAGTCGGCGAGCGACAGGTTCGGCTTCGCGTCGGCCACCAATTCCTGCTGCCGCAGCATGTTGAAGCGCAGGAGTTCACCGGACCGCTGGTCGTCGGTGAACAGCACGATGTCGTCGCCCTCAGAGGCGGCTGGCCAGAAGCCATAGACACCGCGCGCCACCAGCAGTTTCTCCGTCACGATGCGGTCGAGCAGCGTGCGGGCGTTGTCGTAGAGCTCGCGTGCGGCCGTGCCGTATTCCGGGTGATCGAGGATGGCTGGGAACCGGCCCTTCAGCTCCCACGCGGCGAAGAAGAAGGTCCAGTCGATGAACGGCAGCAATTCCTCGAGCGGCACGTCGATGACGCGCCGGCCGGTGAACGACGGCGTCGGCAGCGACTCCGTCGTCCACTCGATGGCGAGGCGGTTCCTGAGCGCCGCCTCGTATGACAGCAGCGGCCGTTCCTTGCGCGCCGCGTGCTGTTGACGCAGTTGCTCCTGCAGCGCGCGGTTGTAGGTCTCGAACTGCGGACGCTGCGTGTCGCTGAGCAGGCTCGACATCGCGTCGCCGACGCGCGAGGCGTCGAGCACGTGCACGGTCGTGCCGCTGAACTCGGGCGCAATTTTCACCGCGGTGTGCTGCCGGCTCGTCGTCGCGCCGCCGATGAGCAGCGGCAGCTTCATACCGCGGCGCTCCATCTCGCGAGCAACGTACACCATCTCATCGAGTGACGGCGTGATGAGGCCGCTCAGCCCGAGCACGTCCGCGCCGCTCTCTTCAACCGCCTTGAGGATGCGGTCGGTCGGCACCATGACACCAAGGTCGACGACGTCGTAGCCGTTGCAGCCGAGCACAACACCCACGATGTTCTTGCCGATGTCGTGCACGTCGCCCTTCACCGTCGCGAGCACGATCTTGCCCTTGCCGCCCTGCGCGATGGTCGTGCCGCCGAACGCGGCAGCAACCGCGTCGCCGCCGGACTCCTCAAGCAGGCGGGCCTTCTCCGCCTCCATGAACGGCTCGAGATACGCGACCGCCTTCTTCATGGCGCGGGCGCTCTTGACGACCTGCGGCAGGAACATCTTGCCGGCACCGAAGAGGTCGCCCACGACCTTCATGCCGTCCATCAGCGGGCCTTCGATGATGTCGAGCGGCCGCGCGTATTTCTGGCGCGCTTCCTCCACGTCCTGCTCGATGAAATCGACGACGCCGTGCACGAGCGCGTGCGAGAGGCGCGCCTCGACCGGCGACTCGCGCCATGTCAGGTCGAACCCCTGCCGCTTGCCTGCGCCCTTCACCGTGACGGCAAAGTCGACGAGTCGCTCGGTCGCATCCGGACGCCGGTTGAACAGGATGTCCTCGACCCGCTCGAGGAGATCCTTCGGGATGTCCTGGTAGACCGCAAGCTGTCCGGCGTTGACGATGCCCATGTCGAGGCCGGCCTGGATGGCGTGGTAGAGGAATGCCGAGTGGATCGCCTCGCGCACCACGTCGTTGCCGCGGAAGGAGAACGAGAGGTTGCTGATGCCGCCGCTGATCTTCACGCCGGGGCACGTCGCCTTGATGATGCGCGTCGCCTCGATGAAGTTGATCGCGTAGTCGTTGTGCTCCTCGAGCCCGGTGGCAATGGCCAGCACGTTCGGGTCGAAGATGATGTCGGTGGGCGCGAAGCCGGCCTGCTCGGTGAGTAGCGCATAGGCGCGCTGGCAGATGGCGACCTTGCGCTCGATCGTATCGGCCTGGCCCTGTTCGTCGAACGCCATCACGACGACGCCGGCGCCGTAGCGGCGAACCGTGGCTGCCTTGGCCAGGAAGTCGGCTTCGCCCTCCTTCAGGCTGATCGAGTTGACGACCGGCTTGCCCTGCACGCACTTCAGGCCGGCGAGCAGCACCGACCACTTCGAGCTGTCGACCATCACCGGCACGCGTGCGATGTCCGGTTCGGTGGCAATGTAGTTCAGGAAGTCGGTCATGGCGCGCTCGGAGTCGAGCATGCCTTCGTCCATGTTGACGTCGACGATATTCGCGCCGCCACGCACCTGCTCGAGCGCGACGCGCGAGGCCTCGGCGTAGTCACCCGCCTTGATCAGGCGCGCGAACTTCGTAGACCCGGTGACATTCGTTCGCTCACCAATCATCTGGAAGTTGCTCTCGGGACGGATGGTTAGGGTCTCGAGTCCGGCCAGCTGCGTGAAGCCGCTGTTCGGAGGCGTAGCCGACGGCACGCGCGGCGGCAGTCCCTGCACCGTACGGGCAATCGCGCGAATGTGATCCGGCGTCGTGCCGCAACAGCCGCCAACGATGTTCACGAGGTGACTGTCGGCGAATTCGCGGAGGGCGCTGGCCGTATCGTCCGGAAGCTCGTCGTACTCACCGAAGGCGTTCGGCAAGCCGGCGTTCGGATAGCAGCTGACGTAGCAGCCGGCGTTGCGCGCCAGGTCTTCCACGTACGGGCGCATGTCGCGCGCCCCGAGCGCGCAGTTCACACCCACGCTGAACGGCCTCGCGTGCGCAATCGTCACCCAAAAGGCGTCGATCGTCTGGCCGGACAGGGTGCGGCCGCTCCGGTCGGTGACCGTCACCGAAATCATCAGCGGCAGCCGAATGCCCTTCTCGTCGAAGACCTCCTCGGTCGCGACGATACCGGCCTTCATGTTGAGGGTGTCGACGACCGTCTCGAACAGCAGCAGGTCGCAGCCACCGTCGATGAGGCCGCGGACCTGTTCCTTGAACGCCTCGCGCAGTGCATCGAAGGTCATGTTGCGGAACGCCGGATTGTTCACATCCGGCGAGATGGACAGGATCCGATTGGTTGGCCCGATCGACCCGGCCACGAACCGCGGCTGCGCCGGCGTCTGCGCGGTGTAGTCGTCGGCAGCCGCCCGCGCCAGCTTCGCCCCTTCAAGGTTCAGCTCATAGCAGGACCGCTCGAGTCCGTAGTCGGCCTGCGCAATCGCGTTGCTGTTGAACGTGCAGGTCTCGATGATGTCGCTGCCGGCCGCCAGGTACTCGCGGTGGATGCTGCCGATGACATCCGGGCGGGTCAGGACGAGGACGTCGTTATCGCCCTTGAGATCGTGACTGTGATTGGCGAAGCGCGCGCCCCGGAAGTCCTGCTCCGTCAGTGTGTGGCGCTGGATCATGGTGCCCATGGCACCGTCCAGCACGAGGATGCGACGGGCGAGGAGGTCCTGGAGGACGCGGGTGCGATCGGTCATGGTCATTCCTTCTGGGCGCGCGCGGCGCGGGGAGCACTCGCCGCGGACGTCGGCAACGCGACGGCGGCGGGCTTCGAGGCGGACGCGATCAAGACAGTAAACGGGTCACCGGACTTGCGCGCGCCGACACCCACGCGGACGTCGGAGAGGCCGGCCTCGGCAAGCATGTGCTTCAGCTCGCCGTCATTGAATCCGAGCGTGCGATCGCCCAGCTTGGCGCGCACCCATTCCTCGCGATGCTCGCGAAGGTCGAGGATGAGCACCCGGCCGCCGGGCACGGTGATGCGCGCCGCTTCGGCGACCGCGCGTGCGGGGCTCACCGCATGGTGCAGCGCCTGCGAGAGGAGCGCGACGTCGACCGTGCCATCCTTGATCGGCAGCTTCTCGAGCTCGCCGCGTTTCCAGACGACGTTGTCGACGCGGCGGCGAGCCGCCAGCGCCTTGGCTCGAGCGAGCACCGTATCGGAGCGGTCCACGGCAATGACCTGCGCCGCCCATCGGGCCGCCTCAATCGCGAGGTAGCCTTCACCGCAGCCCAGGTCGGCGACACGCAAGCGCGGCAGCAGCATCCCGAGGGCGCGCGACCACGCCGCCCAGCTGCGCCCGGGCACGAGCTGCCTGGCGTCGCGCGTATCCGCGCCGTCGTGCGACTCGAAGTTCTCCTTGCGGAGCCGCAGCACTTCCTGGAGACGGGCCTCGTCGGCCCGGACCGACGCTTCACCGCCCGACGCCTCGAACTGCTCTTCGAGCGCCGCCCAGACGCTGGCGTTCGGCGCGTCTGCCGCCGCCGTGGGCGCGCGGTAGAACGTGTAGCCGGCGTCGCGCTCTTCCACGACCAGCCCGGCGTCCTTCAGCAGACCCAGGTGCCGCGACACGCCCGACTGCGCCAGCCCGAGGATGCCGGTGAGTTCGGTGACGTTCAGACGCTCCTTCCGGAGCACCCGCAGGAGGCGCAGCCGCGCCTCGTCGCCAAGCAGCCTGTACAGGGCTGACGCCTGCTTCATATCTATAAATCTACATTAGTAGATTGACCACCGCAAAGACCAAAGTCGTCGTGGCCTGTCTCATGCGAGCTCGGGGTCACGAGTGGCTGGAGGCTGAACGGTCCCTGCGCCCGTCTAAACGAATATGCGCCTTGCCCTGCTCGTGGTTACGGTGATCGCGCTCGGAGCTCCGGCTCTGGCGCAGGAGACCGTGGGGTCTCCCAACGCCGCGGACACGCCGCCGGTCTCGCTCGATCGCATTCGCGAGGGGCTGAGCAAACCGCCGAACGCCGGTCTCCGGAACTTCGACGTCAAGGCGGACTTCTCCATCCAGGTCGAGGAACAGCGCCACATCGACGAGATCATGTCGAAGCTCGAGTTCAAGTCGGGTCCGGCTCCGGCGGGCGGACTCTACGCCTACGAACAGCAGCGTCAGCTCTTCAAACCGTCGAGCCGCCCGTTGCAGCAGCCCTACGCTGCCTATAGCGGCGGCGAGTTCTTCACGATCGCCATCGAGAACCTGTGGCGTGCCTACCTGGGCGACAAGCTCACGAGTGGACTCGCGACCCGGTCGCGGGCGCGCGACGAGGCCGGCGCACGGGAAGAGGTCAATCAGGCCGTCGCCGACTACTGCGCGAGCCGCCCCGACCGCTACCAGATCCAGCTCTGCATCGACCCGACGGCCCGATAGCCCAGCGCCAGCCCACCGCGAATTCCCTACCGGGCGGCCGCCGCCAATGGTATCCTTTCATCCGGCTACACGGATGAATGCTCGCGCCCCCGTTATTCACGATCAACTCGCGTCGCTCGCCGACGCCACGCGCAGCCGCCTGCTGCTCCTGCTCGATGGCCAGGAGCTGACGGTGTCGGAACTGTGCACGGTGGTGCAGCTGCCGCAGTCGACCGTGAGCCGCCACTTGAAGGCGCTGTCCGATGCAGGGTGGGTGCGGGCGCGCGCCGAGGGCACCAGCAACGTCTACGTGATGACACGCGAGAGCCTCGATGGACCCACCCGCCGCCTCTGGTCGCTCGTGCGGGAGCAGGTCGGGCAGTCGGCTGCGGCGCTGCAGGATCAGCGGCGCCTGCAGTCGGCGATGGCAGCGCGACGCTCCAAGTCGGTCGAGTTCTTCTCGTCGTCGGCCGGCCAGTGGGACCGCGTGCGCGACGAGATGTTCGGCGATCGGTTCCATCTCGCAGCGCTCGCCGCCTTCGCCGCCCCGGAGGCGGTGGTCGGCGACCTCGGGTGCGGCACCGGGCAGGTGAGCGAGGCGCTGGCACCGTTTGTCTCGCAAGTGATTGCCGTCGACAGTTCGGCGGCGATGCTCCAGGCGGCGCGGAAACGTCTGCGTGACCACCGCAACGTCGAACTGCGTCGCGGTGAACTCGAGGCGCTGCCGATTGACGACAGCCGGCTCGATGCCGCCACGGTGATGCTGGTCCTGCATCACGTGCCGGAACCCGCGCGTGCCCTCGCCGACGTCGCGCGCGCGCTGAAGCCGGGCGGACGTCTCATCATGGTCGACATGCTGCCGCACGACCGCGAGAGCTACCGCCAGCAGATGGGGCATGTGTGGCTGGGGTTCGGCGAGGACCAGACCAACCGGATGTTGCACGACGCAGGGTTTGAGCAGACCCGTGTGGTGCCGCTGCCCACCGACCCGAAAGTGAAAGGTCCGGCGCTGTTCGTGGCGACCGGCCGGAAGACCGCGACCAAGCACTCTGACATCGACAATCTGCAATCTGCAATTCCAAGGAGACTCTGATGGCCACTGTCGTTGAAACGCTTCACCCCTTCGCTGCGGCGAAAGCCGCTGGCCGCGAGCCGTTCAAGGTGCGCGACCTGTCGCAGGCCGAGTTCGGCCGCAAGGAAATCCGTCTCGCCGAGCAGGAAATGCCTGGCCTGATGGCGCTGCGCGCCGAATACAAGGGCAAGCTGCCGCTCACGGGCGCGAAGATCATGGGGTCGCTGCACATGACCGTGCAGACCGCCGTGCTCATCGAGACGCTCGCGGAACTCGGCGCCGACGTGCGCTGGGTGTCGTGCAACATCTTCTCGACGCAGGATCACGCGGCCGCTGGCGTCGTGGTCGGCAAGGGCGGCACGGTGGAGCACCCGCTGGGGGTTCCGGTGTTCGCGTGGAAGGGTGAGACGCTCGACGAATACTGGTGGTGCACCGAACAGGCGCTGATGTGGCCCGACGGCACCGGCCCGAACCTGCTGCTTGATGACGGCGGCGACGCGACGCTGCTCGTGCACAAGGGCGCCGAGTACGAGAAGGCCGGCACGATTCCGGGCTTCGATGCCGAAACCGAGCCGGAGGAATGGGGCATCATCCTCGACCTGCTGCGCGCCGAAGCCACGAAGAACCCGGGCCGCTGGACGAAGGTGCTCGCCGACATCCGCGGCGTGTCCGAAGAGACGACGACCGGCGTGCACCGCCTCTACGAGATGATGGCGGCCGGCACGCTCGCGTTCCCCGCGATCAACGTGAACGACTCGGTCACCAAGTCGAAGTTCGACAACCTGTACGGCTGCCGCCACTCGCTGACCGACGGCATCCTGCGCGCATCGGACGTGATGCTCGCCGGCAAGGTGGCGGTGATCATGGGCTACGGCGACGTCGGCAAGGGCTGCGCGCAGGCGCTGCGCGGCCAGGGCGCCCGCGTCATCATCACTGAAGTCGATCCGATCTGCGCGCTGCAGGCGGCGATGGAAGGCTACCAGGTCACCACGCTCGACGACGTGGTCGCCACCGCCGACATCTTCATCACGGCGACCGGCAACAAGAACATCATCACCGTCGACCACATGGCGAAGATGAAGGACAAGGCCATCGTCGGCAACATCGGCCACTTCGACAACGAGATCGACATGGCCGGCCTGAAGAAGCGCGGCATCGAGCGCATCAACATCAAGCCGCAGTACGACGAGTTCGCTTTCCCGGACGGTCACTCGGTGATGATTCTTGCCGAAGGCCGCCTGCTGAACCTGGGCTGCGCGACCGGTCATCCGAGCTTCGTGATGAGCTGCTCGTTCACCAACCAGGTGGTGGCGCAACTCGAACTGCACACCAACGCGCAGAACCTCGAGAAGAAGGTCTACACGCTGCCGAAGCACCTCGATGAAAAGGTGGCGCGCCTGCACCTCGACAAGCTCGGCGTGAAGCTCACGGTCCTCTCGCAGGAACAGGCCGACTACATCGGCGTGCCGGTCACCGGCCCGTACAAGCCGGAACGCTACCGCTACTAAGGTCGTCGCCCCGCGGGCAGACACGCTCGCGGGGCACTCTCTCTGTCATCCTGGCCCGTTGACGTTGCCGTCATCGGGTGACACGGTCCGCTTCAGGTGACAGGCTCCCCAACCGAATCATTTTGGTAAGCTCCGTATCTAGAGCACGTTAGCGGACTTGGCCCTGACGGGGACCGGGCATGCGCCTTGCGAGAGCCTTGTTCGGCTTCAAGGAGACAGCGCCAAATGGTTTCACATCGACTCGCCTTTGCCGCCCTCGGCCTCGCCTGCCTCACCGCCGCCGCTGGCGGCAGCTATCTGGCGACACGACACAATGTGGCCGAGCGTGGGGTTCCGGCGGCGGCCGCCGCTGGGGCGCCTGCTGTGACCAGCGAGGCCGCGGCTGTGAACAGCGCGTTGATGGCATCCGCACCGGTCGGTGTCGCCAGAACCGACCCAGCTGCGCGTCCGGCGCAGTTGCCGCGTCAGGCGGCACGCCCCGTGCAACCGCCCACGCCGGTGGCAACCGCTCGCGCCGAAACCACGCCCACCACCGAACGCACCCCCGCCGTTGTGTCACCAGCCCCTGTCGTCGGACCGTCAGCCGTGGCTCGCGGCGATGAGCGGCCGCCGGAACCGGTGCGCGAGGTCGAGCCGCCAGCCCCGACGTTCGAGGAACTCACCGTTGCAGCCGACTCGGTGATTGGCCTGCAGACCGAGACGACGTTGAGCAGTGAGCGGGCGCGCGTCGAAGACCGCGTCGAGGCACGCGTCGTGCGCGACGTGCGTGCCGGCGGACGCGTGGCGATTCCCGCTGGCAGCCGCGTACTCGGGTCGGTCGTCATCGTGGAGCGCGGCGGCAAGATGCGCGATCGCGCACGCCTCGGCATCCGTTTCCATACCCTGGCCCTCAGCGACGGAACGCGGGTGCCCATCACCACCGAAACAATCTATCGCTTCGGTGACGCGCCAGGCGACAACAGCGCGAAGAAGATCGGCGGCGGCGCAGTGGCCGGTGCCATCCTCGGCGCGATCATCGGCGGCGGCAAGGGCGCGGCCATCGGCGCCACCACCGGTGCCGCGGGCGGCAGCGCGGCGGTCATGGCCGGTGAACGCAGCGAAGCGGTGTTCCAGTCGGGCCAGCAGATCACGGCACGCATCCTCTCGCCCATCACCGTCACCGTCGATCGCTAGCGCGTCTTCCAGATGGGTATAGCTGCCGACCGTCAGGTCGGCCCGGTTCCGCGAACCTGAAGGTTCGCGGCCACACCACACCGAAGTGGAAAGCGCTCACACACCAACCCCACTCGATCGCACTCCCGTCCCGCTGGCTTCGGCTCTTCGGGCATCTGCCTTGCGGCGTTCCCTCTCGACGCACCGGAAGCCGGTCTATGGTGTCAATGCTGGAGGGATGGGAGCGGGTGTCATCGGTGGCGAAGTCGACTTCGGCTGGGCGCCCAATGCGTTCAACGAGTCGGTCGATAAGCAGGTACTCCACCGCATGGCCAACCTGATCGTCGGCGTGCCGGCACGCGGCGCGATGCGGTTCTTCAACGATCACCTCTGGCTGCGCGGCGACGTGCGCTACGTCGGCACGGTCAACAACAACGACAGCAGCCTCGACAACGTGAACTGCGACCTCGGCAACTTCGACTTCTGGCGAGCCTCCGTCGGCGTCGTATTCCGCGAGCGCTCAGTCGCAGAACGGGTAGACAGGACAGGTCGCCTTCGCGGCGGCCTGCACCGCATCCTCGCTGACAATTCGGCTCCCATCATCCTGCCGCCGGGCGTTGGCCACCACCGCATAGGCAAACCGCTCGACGACGGCGTCGGCCTTCTTCAGGTCGGCTTGGTTCAGCTTGTCCTGCACCGCGCGGACGGCCCCAGGCGACACGAACACCTCCATGTCGTCGGTGACTCCCTCAGAGGCGAACGCACGGGAGTCTTCGAGGATGGTGTTCATGATGCCGCGCCAGTGCCAGATCAACCGGGTCGCGACATAGGGCGTGTCCTGCTGCCCACTTCCGCCCTGCGCCTGCATCACGGTTCCGAGCAGCGTCGATGCGGCCATGGCAAGGCACAGCGTTCGGCTGGTAATGGCGTTGGGCATCGTCCTCACTCCGTCAGCGCAGCGATGCGCCATTCTTCAGTCCACGTCTCGCCGTCGTCGGTGGTTCGCAGTGCCACGATGCCGTTCAGCGGGAACTCGGCCTGAGCACCGTCCGCGTCACCTGTCAGCAGTGCCAACAGCCGTGGCAGATACGGAAAGTGTCCGGCCATGAGGATGTCGCGCGCCTCATGGCGCAGCCGGTCGCGCATGAACATGGGCCTGTCGTCGGGTTGCAGATCGCGCGACGCTGCGAAGTCGGCCAGTGCGTTACACGCACGCCAGTAGATCTCGGCCGTCTGCTTCGCACGCAATTTGCCGCTGTGCCAGACCACTACCGGACGCGCGCCGCGCGCCGCGGCGGCAGCAGCGGTGCGCTCGGACGTAAGGCGCCCCGCCGCTGACAGCGGACGCCGGAGGTCGACGTCGGGTCCGACGGCCTCGCCGTGATGCACCAAATACACGCGCAAGATGGCATGCTAGCAGAGTGGCGCCCGACCACACCGACCATCCCCGAGGACGCATGACGACCGGCCCACTCCACCACCGCGACGCCACCGCCGCCGGCGTATCCGGGTGGCTGCGGCTGCTCTGCGGGCTGCTGATGTGGTGGGAACCGATCGCCTTCGCGATGGTCGCCTCCGGCGCCTTGAACGCCGTCAGCGTGCGAGGCGCGCCCGTCGTCCTCGTGCTGCTCGCGCGCACGGTTGCGGCCGCGCTGTGCTTCGCGGCCGGACGAGCCCTGCTCGACCGGCGCCCCTCGGGACCGGTCCTTGGACAAGTGGCGCTCGCGCTCTCCGGCGCTCTCCACGTGTGTGTCTATCTGACGCCGTACTTCCCGAGCAACCGCATGCCCGGCGATACCCCGCTGTACGTCGCGGCGACGCTTGCCTACTACGGCGGCTGGCTGCTCTACCTGTCCCGATCGAAACAGGTGGCCGCGATCGACCGCTGACGACTCGGCTACTTCCGGTCCTTCAGCATCGCCTCGCGCTTGGCCTTGAACTCGCTGCCAGGCTTCCACTCGGGCATCGCTTCCGCTTCAGCCACACGGTAGCCGACGGCGAAGTAGACCTTCAGATCTTCGCGCGCGCCGGTGAGGTCCCAGTCGGGCCGAACGATATCGCTCGGCTGGTGGTAGTCGCGCTCGTTCCACTCGCGACGCACTCGCTCACCAAACGCCTTCGGCTTCCCCACGTATTCGAACCCCTCGTCCGGATCGAGGGCCGGCACCCCCTGCTTGGCGAAGTTGAAGTGGTCCGACCGGTAGTAGAAGCCCTGCTCCGGTTCGAGGTCGGGCCGGACGATGCGCCCCTGTTCGCCAGCGGCATCGCGAGCATAGTCGTCGAGCTCCGACGCGCCATAGCCGACCAGCGTGAGGTCGCGCGTGCGCCCCGCCACATTGAGGCCGTCGATGTTGATGTTGGCGGCCGTGCGCGCCAGCGGATAGATCGGTGCGACCGTGTAGTAGGCCGAGCCGAGCAGCCCCTGCTCTTCGGCCGTCACGGCAAGGAAGACGACGGACCGCTTGGGCGGTACCGGCAGCTTCGTAAACGCCCGCGCGATGTCGAGAAGGCCGGCCACGCCCACGGCGTTGTCCTTTGCCCCGTTGTAGGTGGTGTCGCCGTTGACGGCAGCGCCGACGCCCAGGTGATCCCAGTGCGCGCTGTAGAGCACGTACTCGCTCTTCAGCTTCGGATCGCGGCCGTCGAGTCTCGCCGCCACGTTCTTCGAGTCGATCGTGCGCAGCGTGTTCGTGATCGTCATCGACGCCTTCACGCCGAGCGGCACCGGCCGGAATTCCCGTGTCGATGCCTGCGACTTCAGCGTGCCGAAGTCCTGGCCGCCGAGCCGCAGCAGATCGCGCGCCTTGTCGACGGTGATCCACGCTTCAATGGCCGCGCGTTTCATGTTCTTGTCGGGTGTCACGAGATCGAACTGCTCGAACACCTTGGCCTGCACGACACTGAACGGGTAGCCGGCCGACTCGGTTTCGTGCACGAGTAGCACACCGGCGGCGCCCTTCGAGGCGGCCATCTCGAACTTGTAGGTCCACCGGCCGTAGTAGGTCATGGCACGGCCGCCGAAGACCTTCGGGTCGAGTGCACCGGGATTGTCAGGGTCCTGCACCGGCGGATCGTTCACCAGCATGACGAGCGTCTTGCCGGTGACGTCGAGCCCCTTGTAGTCGTCCCAGTCGTATTCGGGCGCCACCACGCCGTAGCCAACGAACACCACGTCCGAGTTGTCGATGGCGGCGCTGGGAGCCACATGCTTGGTCCACGCCACCACGTCGTCCTTCCAGGCGAGCCGCTGCTCCTGCCCGCCCTTGCGGAGAATCAACGGGGCCGGCGCCGGCGTGATGCCGACAAGCGGCACCTTCTGCACAAACGTCCCGTCGGTATTGCCGGGCTTGAGGCCAAGCTTGCGGAACTGGTCGGCGATGTAGGCGACCGTCAGTTCCTCGCCCTTCGTCCCCGGGCTGCGGCCCTGGAACTCGTCGGAGGAAAGGGTCTTCGTGTGGGCCAGCACGGCGTCGATGTCCGGTTCGGGCAGGTCGCCGATCGTGGTGCGCTGGACCGTGGGCGTCGGACCGGGTGCCTGATCGGCCGCAGGTCGCTCAGCGCGTGTCGAACACGCGGCCGCGGACAGCAGCACGGACGCGAGAACAAGAGCCGTCTTGTGCATCCGCCTATTCTGCGGGCGTTCTACAATATTGCCAACCCATGAGAGCCATGCGTTTCCCGGTCGCCGCTGCCCTCGCCGTGATTACGGCGACCACGCTTGCCGCACAGTCACGTTCGACCAACCCGACGCTGACCGCCGTACCAGGGATCACCGTCGGCCATCAGACGCTACGCGAGCGTCCGACCGGCTGCACCGTGGTGCTGGCCGAGGCAGGCGTGACGGCTGCCGTCGACGTCCGCGGCGCGGCGCCCGCGACCCGCGAGACCGATCTGCTCGACCCGGTCAACTCGGTACAAGTAGCGCACGCCATCGTGCTTGCGGGCGGCAGCGCCTTCGGACTCGACGCCGCGTCTGGCGTGATGCGGTTCCTCGAAGAGAAGAAGATCGGCTTCGAGTTCGGCCCGGCGCGGGTGCCGATTGTCCCTGCGGCCGCGCTCTTCGATCTGGGCGTGGGCAATGGCCTCATCAGGCCCACAGCCGACTGCGGTTACGCGGCGGCTGGGGCGGCGAGCGCGGCGCCGGTCCTCGAAGGCAGTGTCGGCGCGGGCGCCGGCGCCACCATCGGCAAGTCCAACGGCTCGACGCACGCCATGAAGGGCGGGATCGGCAGCGCCTCCATCGAACTCCCGAACGGCCTGATCGTCTCCGCGCTGGTGGCGGTGAACGCGTTCGGCGACGTCATCGACCCGGCAACCGGCGCGGTCGTCGCTGGCGTGCGCACGGCCGACGGACGCTCGATGGCCGATGCGCGGGTGCGCCTCCGCGCGGGTGCCATCACCTTCGGCGGCAGCGCACAGAACACGACGCTCGGCGTCATTGCCACGAACGCGCGCCTGTCGAAAACCGACGCCAAGCGCGTGGCGCAGATGGCGCACGACGGCTACGCGCGGGCCATCGCACCGGTGCACACGCCGGTCGACGGCGACACCGTCTTCGTGCTCGCCACCGGCGGATACGCCCGGTCGGTAACAGCCGGTCAGGTCGGGGCGCTCGCCGCCGACGTGATGGCTCAGGCCATCGTCCGCGCGGCCCAGCAAGCCACGTCAGTCGCGGGCTTTCCCGCCTTGCGCGATCTCAGGTAATTGAACGTCCACCTCGTTATCCTGGCCTCCTACTCGCTCGGGCTGATGGGCCTCGGGCTCTGGATCGGCCGCAACACCGGAGCGGCCGACTTCTTCGTGGCGAGCCGTCGCCTCGGCCCCGGGCTGATCTTCTCGACCATGCTGGCGGCCAACATCGGTGCCGGCTCCACCGTCGGCGCCACGTCGGACGCCTACACGAACGGCGTGACCGCGTGGTGGTGGGTCGGTTCCGCCGCGCTCGGCTGCTTCGTACTGGCCATGTGGGTCGGGCCGTCGATGCGCCGGGTCGCCGCCGAACAGAACCTGCGAACCGTGGGCGACTATCTGGAGTTCCGCTACGACGAGCGGGTGCGCGCCATCATCGCGGCGCTGCTCTGGGTCGGCTCGATCTTCATTTTGGCGTCGCAGTTGATCGGGCTCGGCTGGATTCTCGAAGTGGTCGCCGGCATTCCCAAGCCGATCGGCTGCGCCATCGGCGGGCTTGTCATCACCGTCTACTTCGCCGCGGGCGGATTGCTGACGTCGGCCCGGGTCAACGTCGTGCAGCTCACGGTGAAACTGGTCGGCTTCGCAATTGCGCTGCCGATTGCGCTGCGCTGGTTCGGCGGCTGGGAGGCCGTGCGTGCCGTCAACGCGGACATGCCGCGTTACTGGACGTTCGCCGGGCCGGATGCGGTGAGGTACATCGCGCTCTTCGCGCCGGCGTTCATCGTCTCGCCGGGTCTGCTCCAGAAGATCTTCGGCGCCGAGAACGATCGGGCGGTGCGCGTCGGTGTCGGCTTCAACGCGCTCGGCCTGCTGCTGTTCGCCGGGGTGCCGACGCTCCTCGGCATCATGGCGCGGTCGAAGTTCCCGGAAATCGCGGCGACGTCGAACATGGCCCTGCCGATGATCTTCATGCAGGGATTGCCGCCGCTTGCCGGCGCCGTCGCCCTCGCCGCGGTGTTCTCCGCCGAAGTAAGCGCCGCCGACGCGGTGCTCTTCATGCTCACGACGTCGTTCTCGCAGGACCTGTACAAGCGGTTCGTCAACCCCGCCGCCGATGACACCCGGGTGCTGCGGGTGGCACGGCTGGCCACGGTGGTGAGCGGCGCGCTTGGCGTGTGGCTGGCGCTCTACTTCGGCGATCTGGTCCAGACCCTCACGATTTTCTACGCGCTGCTCGGGGTCAGCCTCTTCGTGCCGATCATGGCCGGACTCTACGTGCGCCGGAGCCATGCGGACGCGGCTATCGCGTCGATCCTCGGCGGCGTCGGCGGCATGCTCGTCGTGCAGGGCACGACGGGCGGTGTCGGCATCGGCCTGCTCGGCCCGGCCCCGGCCGGATTGCTGGCCGCCGTCCTGGGGTGGACCATCTCGATGCTGTTCTCGCCACGACCCGCCCGGCGGCCCGGCTAACACTGAGCCGCCTTGCAAACCTCCACCGCAGCCCGTAGAGTCCGGTTGATGCTTCGTCAGGCGACGTGCGCGCTCGCGGTGCTGGCAGCGGCTGCGGTGCTCCCGCTCTCGCGTCCGGCCGCCCAGGTCGAGCCCGTGCTCCCGGCCCTGCCCCCGGTCCTCTCGCGCGCCGCCACCTACGTGGAACGGTTCGCCGATCGCGTGTCCGGCTTCGTGACGGCGGAAGCATACGTGCAGGACGTCTTCCTGCCGATGAACCGCTTCGGGTCGCGACCCGGCGGCCAGCGGCCGTACAGCGGCCCGCTTCACCGCGAATTGAAGGCCGACCTCCTGCTGGTGCGTCCGGTCGGCTCGGACGGCTGGATGCAGTTCCGCGATGTCACCGACGTCGACGGCAAGAAGCTGAAGGACCGCAACGACCGCCTGGCCAGGCTGTTCCTCGAACCGTCGACCTCCACCGCGACCCAGTCACGCAAGCTCATGACGGAGAGCGCGCGCTACAACATCGGCGACATCGAACGGAACATCAACCTGCCGGTCCTCGCGCTTGCGGTGCTCGATCGCCGGATGCAGCAGGGCTTCGAGTTCAGCTACCCGAAGGGTGACGACAAGCCGGCCCTGCCGAAACGGCCCGCCTTCGTGCCGCCTGACAACGCGGTGGTCGTGTCGTTCACCGAGACGCAGTCGCGCACGATGGTGGCATCGCCACAGGGCAAGAACCTGCCGTCGAGCGGCCACTTCTGGCTCGATCGTGGCACGTCGCAGGTCTACATGACCGAGATCGGCATCGACGACCTCTGGCTGCGCGCACAGATTTTCGTGGCCTACGGGCCGGTGGACGGCATCAACCTGCCGGTGCCGATCGAGATGTTCGAGCGCTACGAGAACAAGTTGAACGGCACGCGAGTCGAAGGCTCTGCCTCCTACTCGAACTTCCGCGAGTTTAAGGTGGCGGTGGACGAAGACATCGCACCGATCGACGACACGGGAAAGCAGGTTCGCTGACATCGCCGCGACACCCACCTGAAAGGGCTACCTGAAGATCCGCGCCACGCCGAGTGCCAGACCTGCCAGAAGGACGCGATCGACGACGCGCGATCCGTCTGGGTTAGACTCTGGCGACCCGTTCGCGCTTTCCCTAGGAGCCCCTCGATGCGTCGTGCCCTCGGTACCGTCTTCGCCCTGCTCGCCTTCACCGCATCCGCCGCACCGGTTGCGGCCCAGACCGACGAGATCCAGGTCTACGACGGTGGCCTCGCCGAGCCGGGCACGTTCAATCTGACCCTGCACACCAACTTCATCGCATCGGGCCTGAACGAACCCGCATTTCCTGGTGCCGTGACGGCGCATCGCTCGCTGAACGGCGTGCCCGAGTGGGCCATCGGTGTCACTCGCTGGCTGGAACTGGGCCTCTACCTTCCCGTGTACAGCCGCGACGACAAGATGGGATGGGGCATCGACGGCTTCAAGCCGCGCGTGCTGGTGGCCGTGCCCGACGCCGACTCGCGCACCTTCGTCTACGGCTTGAACTTCGAGTTCAGCGTCAACAACAGTCGTTGGGACACCAAGCGTTACACATCGGAGCTGCGCCCCATCGTCGGCTGGCACCTGCCCTCGTGGGACATCGTGTTCAACCCGATTCTCGACACCGCTTACGACGGCCTGAAACAGCTCGACTTCGCGCCGTCGACGCGGGTTGTCTACAAGAAGTCGGCGCAGCTGGGACTGGGTCTGGAGGAATATGCCGACTTCGGCCCGCTGAACGGGTTCTACTCGGGCGGCAACCAGGGGCACCAGTTGTTCGGCGTCGTCGACTACGCGCTGAAGAACGGGCTCGAACTCCAGGCGGGCGTCGGTGTCGGCCTGACTGACGCGACCGACGGGCTGACGTTCAAGCTGATTCTCGCGCGCGACCTCTTCAGCCGCCGCACGCCGAAGCCCTGACCCCGACCTGCAGGCGGGGCAGGCGGGCCGCTAGACGCGGGCCGCCTGCTTCGCCTTGACCGCCCGCCGCACCACCCACCAGAGCAGCAGCACGAACAGCGTCGCCACGACCAGAACCGTGATCCCGAACAGCGAGATGGTGCGGTAGAGAATCGACTGCGTTTCCATCCGCGCATCGAGTGTCAGCGGTGCGCCGCTGAGGCGCGCGGTCAGCGACTGCTCCCACGTCAGGATGTTGCCGCGTCCCGGGTTGCCGGCGCCGGCATTGTGGTACGCGATCTTGCTGGGCAGGTGCATGCGGAACGCGATGATCTCGTCGCCGTCCCACCCGGCATTGCCGACCGGCGCGCCCGTGACCGCGCCAACGTTCTGCTTGTAGTAGAACAGGTCGCCGTCGCGCTTGAAGCTGTAGGTCGACCAGGCGAACGGCGCGGCGGATCCCAGCGCCTCGACACTGGACACATCGAGCTGCACGTGGACGTAGCGGCGATTGCTGCGGCGTGACAGCGTGACGCTAGTCACCTTCGCCTGAGGGGTCTCGAAGAACGCGCGGACCGCGTCGCGGTCGGGCTGCTTGCTGGGGTCGGTGTCGAAGTGCGAGCCGCGCAGCGCATTGAGCGCCGGCACCGAACTGTTCACGTAGAGGGTGGCTGTACCGTCGAGCGACAGGTAGAGCTCCTCTTCGTACTCGTACGCCTTGAACAGGCCACCCACACTGCTGCACGCGGAGAGCATCATCACCACGAGCAAGGCCACCGCCGACCGGATCCGCATTATTCTCAATGATATAGTCAAATCCGATCTCCCTGATGTCCGCAAAGCCCTCCCTCTACCTGATCGACGGCAACTCGCAGATGTACCGCGCGTATCACGCGCAGATCCGGACCGGCGAGGGCACCTTGCTCCGCAACGCCGGCGGCATCCCCACGAATGCGGTCTACATCTTCGTGAACATGCTCCGGAAGTTGATCAAGGAGCAGGCTCCGGCGTACATCGCCGCCTCGTTCGACCTCCCAGGCCGTACGTTCCGCGACGACCTGGCTGCCGACTACAAGGCGAACCGCGCGCCGATGCCGGACGACCTCGCGAGCCAGATCCCGCTCGTGCATCAGGCCTGCGAGGCGCTGGGCGTGCCGATCATCACCTACGAGGGTTATGAAGCTGACGACGTGGTCGGCACCATGGCCATGCGCGGCGTGACCAACGGCTACGACGTGGTGATCATCACCAGCGACAAGGACTTCTACCAACTGGTGCAGGAGCACCTCCGGATCTTCAACCCGCGCGATGACGGCGCCTGGTACGACCCGGCGGGCGTGAAGGAGAAGTTCGGCGTGCCGCCCGAGCAGGTGGTGGACGTGCTGGCCCTGATGGGCGACGCCGTCGACAACGTGAAGGGTGTGCCGGGTATCGGTGAGAAGGGCGCGCGCGATCTCATCACCACCTGGGGCTCGCTCGACGCGCTGCTCGAGCACGCCGCGGAGGTGCCGCAGAAGAAGTACCGCGAGGCGCTGCTGGCGCACGCCGCCGAAGCCATCCACAGCCGTGAGATGGTGCGCATCCATACCAGCGTGCCCGTGGCGTTCGACATCGACCAGTTCCGCTACCGCGGCCCCGACCGCGACGCGTGCTACACGCTTTTCACCGAGCTCGGCTTCCGCTCGCTGACGATGGAGTTCGCGCCGACCGCGGAAACGGTGACGAAGGACTATGCGCTGGTCACCGACGCCAGCGCGCTCGATACGCTCGTCGCTGAGATTCGCGAAGCGGGGCGCGTGGCGATTCGTGTGCTGTCCGACCAGGACGCCGCCATCCGGTCAGGCATCGTCGGCATCGCCGTGGCGACGCATGCGCACGCGGCGCGCTACATCCCGATGCGCCACTCGGGGATGCACACGGGTCCGCAGTTGACCGTGGCCGACGCGCTGGCGAAGCTGGCGCCGGTGCTGGAGGACGCACGCATCGAGAAGGTCGGGCACGATCTCAAGTTCGACTCGATCGTGCTGGCACGCCACGGCGTCATCCTGCGCGGGCTCGGACTCGACACCATGCTCGCGAGCTACCTGCTCGATGCGACGCGGTCCGGTCATCCGCTCGAGGGAACGGCCCTCGAACATCTGGGCTACAAGGCGCTGACCGAGGACGAGCTGTGCGGCCGCGGCGCGAAGGCCACCCCGCTCGTTGATCTGCCGCCCGATGCGACGCTGAACTTCGCTGGCGAGCGGGCCGACCTGGCCCTGCAACTGGCCGACGTACTCGCGCCGACGCTGAAGGAGGCGGCGCTGGACGGCGTCTACGCGACGCTCGAACGGCCGCTCGTGCCGGTACTGGTCGACATCGAACGGGCTGGCGTGAAGATCGACTCCGTGGCGCTGGCCGCGCAGTCGCAGCGGCTCGAGAAGGACCTCGCCATCTACAACGCGCGGATCTTCGAGCTCGCGGGAGAGCCGTTCAACATCGCCTCGCCGCAGCAGCTGTCGCGCATCCTGTTCGACAAGCTGCAGCTGCCGGCCCTGCGGCGCAACGCCAAGACGAAGACCGCCTCCACCGCCGCCGACGTGCTCGAAGAGCTCGCCGCCTCGCACGACCTGCCGCGCCTCGTCCTGCAGTGGCGTGAGCTGATGAAGCTGAAGGGCACGTACATCGATGCGCTGCCGCTGCTGGTCAATCCGGAAACAGGACGACTGCACACCTGCTTCAACCAGGCGGTGGCCGCCACCGGCCGGTTGAGCAGCAGCGACCCGAACCTGCAGAACATCCCAGTCCGCACCGAACTGGGCCGCGAAATCAGGCGCGCGATCATTGCCGAACCCGGCTGCGTCCTCATCTCGGCCGACTACTCGCAGATCGAGTTCCGCGTGCTGGCGCACCTCGCCGACGATCCGGTACTGGTGGACGCGTTCCGGGAAGGGGCCGACTTCCACGAGCGGACGGCGCTGAAAATCTTCGGCACCGACAGCGGCCGCGATCCGCACGATCTGCGCAGCACGGCGAAGATGGTGAACTACGCGCTGCTCTACGGGAAGACGGCGTTCACGCTGGCCAAGGACATCGGCGTAACGCCGCAGGTGGCGCAGGAATTCATCGACGCCTACTTCGCCGGGTTCCCGCGGGTGCGCGCCTTCATCGACGGCACACTCGAGGCAGCCCGCACGTCAGGGGTCGTGAAGACGCTGTACGGCCGGCGCCGCCTGGTGCCGGAGCTGAACAGCCGTAACCAGCAGATCCGCCAGGCGGCCGAGCGCGAAGCGGTGAACATGCCCATCCAGGGCACCGCGGCGGACATCCTCAAGCTGGCGATGATCGACACGCACGCCGCACTGGGCCGCATTCCCACGGCGCGAATGATCCTCACGGTGCACGACGAACTGCTGTTCGAAGTGGCGGCAGAGCACGCCGACGACACGGCCGCCCTCGTCCGCGAGTCGATGCAGAACGCCGCACACCTGAGCGTGCCGCTGATTGTGGATGTGGGAATCGGCCCGAACTGGGCAGACGCGAAGAGCTAAAGGAATTTCGGATTGTTCATCGCGAATTGCTGATTGACGGACGCTGAACCACTGGGGCATCACCGACGGTGGGGCCGCGTTTCCAATCAGCAATCAGCAATCGACACTCCGCACTCCGCAATCAGCAATTCCCTATCGGTTCCAGCGTGCCTTGAACGCCGCCCACTCCTGCAGCAGCGTCTCTGGCGCCTGATTCGTCGTCCGCGCGCGTTCGGGGATGACGGCGCGCATGACGAGACGGTCGAGGTCGCCGCGCAGCTCGGCGCCGTGGTCCGGCGCCAGCGTGGCACGGGCCCACGCGGCACACGCCGCGTCCCAGGCCCCAGGCAGGTCGCCCTGTCCACGCGCGGCGGCCACCACCCAGTAGGCCGCCGTGGTGCTGTCTGGGCGTGTGGCGAGCTCTTCGCGCATCCGCGTCCGCACGCCGCGATAGAGCGCCTGCCGTTCGACCTCTGGGCGCGAACGGGCCTGGCTCTCCACGGCGCTCGCCCACCAGTCGAGCACACGGTCACGTCCGTCGACCAGCGAGGCCGGCGGCGTGTCCAGCACCGACTCGAACAGCTGCGCGGCCGAACCTGGCGCATCCTCGAAGTAGAGCGTCTCGCCAAGGCCGACGACGTACTCGAGGCGTTCGCGGTCCGCCAGCCGCTCGGGCGACAGACTCCGCAGGCGCTCGCGGGCTGACGTCAGGTCGTCCGGAGACGCGCTCTCCCGGAAACGCTCGAGCAGGGCTCTGGCCGCAATCAGGTTGGCGCTATCAGCGCGTTCGGGGGCCTTGCGCGCCGCCTCCGCTGCGGTGACGGCCCCGGCAAAATCGCGCATATTGTAGAGTTGGCGGGCACGCGCCAAATCGGCGGTGGTGCGGTCATCGGCGGCAGCCACCGGGACGCCGACACCGGCAAGAAAGGCGAGCAGCACGGCCAGACGGACCATAGGGCTGGATGGTAGCACGGCGGATAGTTCTGGCTAAGACGCTGATGAGAGGCAAGTTACTCGCCGACCCCCGCCCGTTTGGTACAATGCCGACCGATGGCTGAACCTCGGGTAATTCCCCGCGCCGAGCACTCGCTCTCCAGGGCAGACATGGACCCTGATGCACTCAAGGTGCTCAACCGTCTGCGGCAGGGGGAGTATGTCGCCTACCTCGTGGGTGGCAGCGTACGCGACCTGTTACTGGGCCGCCGACCGAAGGACTTCGACATCGGGACGTCGGCGCATCCCTATCAGGTCAAGAAGCTGTTCCGGAACTGCTGGATCATCGGCCGGCGCTTCCGTCTCGCTCACGTGAAGTTCGGCACCAAGGTGATCGAGGTCGCGACGTTCCGGCGGCAGGTGCAGCCTGGCGAGGAGATCGTGCAGGACGGCGTGCCCGCCCCCGACCATCGCCATCCCCACGGCCAGGCGCTTGATGCTGCGGGCGACGAGGGGGCGATGCGCGCACGGGAAGACGCACAGCTCATTCATCGCGACAACACCTTCGGCACACCCGAAGAGGACGCCTTCCGCCGCGACTTCACCGTCAACGCCCTGTTCTACGACATCGCGAGCTTCTCGATCATCGACTACGTCGGCGGACTCGACGACCTGCGCGAGGGGGTCATTCGCTGCATCGGCGACCCCGAGGTCCGGTTCAAGGAAGATCCGGTCCGCATGCTGCGTGCGATTGCGCTCGCGGCCCGGCTCGACTTCATAATCGAAGACCCGATCTACGACGCCATCGGCCAGTTGCGTCACGAGATCGCCAACAGCTCCGCGCCGCGCCTGCTCGAGGAGTACTACAAGATCCTCCGCGCCGGTTCATCCGAGAAGACATTCCAGGGACTCTCGGCGGCGGGCCTGCTCGAACCGGTGTCGCAGGAACTGCACGACGGCGCGGGCGCCGCGCTGTGGCAGTCGCTGCGCAACGTCGATGCGTACCGCGCGAAGTTCAGCGCCACACCAGACACGTTGACCAACGCCATCCTGCTCGGCAGCCTGCTGACACCGCTCGGCCTTGCGCCGCAGTCTGGCCGTTCGCCCAGGCGCGACGACGACAAGCGTTCGCACGAGCCGCTGGCCAAGCTGGGGACCCTGCCGCTCGCCCGTCGCGACCTCGAACGGCTTCGCCAGATCCTCGGCATGCAGCGACGGCTGCGCGAGCTGACCGCAACCATGCGAGCGCAGCAGGCGCTGACGCACCGCAGTATCTTCCGCGAGGCACTCACCTGGCTGGAAATCCACGGCGGCACGCAGGAAACGGTCGAACACTGGATCAGTGTCCTAGCCGAGCGTGGCGCCGATGAGCCGGTGGTCCACGGTACCGAGGACGAAGACGGTCCGGCGAAGCGTCGCCGTCGCCGTCGCCGTCGTCCGTTCCGGTCACCGACGGCTTAGATCAGGCCGGCCGGAAGGTCGGCAGCGACACACGTCTTCCCAAAAGCAAAAGGGGCAGAAGGATCACTCCTCCTGCCCCTGAACGTCGTGGTGCTGGTCTTCCGACCAACGACCAATGACCAACGACTACTACCCGTTCTTTTTCTCGAATTCCTGCATGAACGAGACGAGCGCGTCGATGCCCGCTTCCGGGAACGCGTTGTAGATAGACGCGCGCATCCCGCCCACCGAACGATGGCCCTTGAGGCCGTCGAAGCCGGCCGCAGTGCTCTCCTTCACGAACGTGTTCTCGAGTTCTTCGCTGGGCAACCGGAACGTGACGTTCATGAGTGAACGATCTTCCTTCTTCGCCGTGCCGCGGTAGTAGCCGGTGCGGTCGATTTCGGCGTAGAGCTTGCCCGCCTTGCGCTGGTTGATCGCGGCAATCGCCGGCAGGCCGCCCAGGTCGAGCAGCCACTTGATGACCAGGCCGACCGCGTAGATACCGAACGCCGGTGGGGTGTTGTACAGCGAGCTGTTCTCCACGTGCACACCGTAGTTCAGCATCGTCGGCAGCGCCTTGTTGCCGGCCGAACGCGCGACGAGATCCTCGCGGATGATGACGATCGTCACACCGGCAGGGCCGATGTTCTTCTGCGCGCCAGCGTAGATGAGGCCGTGCTTCGCGACGTCGATCGGACCGCTGAAGATGTCCGACGAGTTGTCGCTGACGAGCGGCACGTCACCGACGTCGGGCAGCGTGGAGTACTCGGTGCCCTCGATGGTGTTGTTCGAGGTCATGTGGACGTACGAAGCGCCTGGCGTGAGCGTCAACTCGGACTGCAGCGGCAGACGCGAGTAGTTCTCGCCCTTCGTCGAGGCGGCAACGTTCACCGTGCCGAGCTTTTTGGCTTCCTTCACTGCCTTGTCGGCCCACGAGCCGCAGTCGATGTAGTCGGCCGTCTGGCCGGCACCGAGCAGGTTCATCGGCACCATCGAGAACTGCAGGCTCGCGCCGCCCTGGAGGAACAGCACTTTGTAGTTCGAGGGGATGTTCGCCAGCGCACGGATATCCGCTTCGGCCTTGGCGAGAATCGCTTCGAACGCCTTCGAGCGGTGGCTGACTTCGAGAATCGACATCCCGACGCCAGGCAGGGCAACGAGGTCGGCCTGGATCTGTTCGAGGACGGACACGGGGAGGACCGCGGGGCCCGCCGAGAAGTTGAGTACGCGATGCACGGTGGTCATGACAATCTCCGCAAAAATCCAGCTCAGGCTGGAGGGTCCGGCAGCAGCCAGACACTACGCACGGGCGAACATCCGATTGTAACGGAGCTTCAGAGCGGTACGACGCGGACGTCGAGGATGTCGCGGTTTCCGTCGCGCAGGGCGGCCATGACACTGGCGGCGGGCTCGCCATCGAGATTGATCCGCGCCACCGCGGCCTCGGCCCCCTCGAAGATGATGTTCTCGGTCTCCTGGACGTTGATGCCACCCTGCCTGAGCTGGTCGAACACATGCGCCAGCACACCGGGACGGTCGCGGTGCCGGACCACCAGCCTGTGCGACGCCGGACTGACCCTCGCCAGGTTCACCACGTTGGGCACCGAGCCGGTGGTCATGTAGGCGCTGATCACCCGCACCGTCTCGGCCGCGATCGCGTCCTGCGCCTGGTCGGTCGAGCCGCCGATGTGATGCGTGCCGTAGACGCCGGGCAGCGAGGCCAGCGGCGTCACGAAGTCGGCCGTGCCGCCTGCCGGTTCGCCAGGGAACACGTCGAGACCCGCGCGGATCCCCCGCTCCTTCACCGCCTTCTCGAGCGCCGCGTAGTCGACCACTTCGCCACGCGCTGTGTTGATGAACATCGCGCCAGGCTTCATCCGGCTGAAGAAGTCGTCGCCGAGCATCCCGCGCGTGTCCTTGCTCAGGGCGACATGCACCGACACGATGTCAGCCGCTTCGGCCACCGCCTCAGGACGATGCACGACGGCGACGGGCAGATCGGGCTGCGCCTCGCCGTTCGCCAAGCGCCGGCTCCAGACCACGACCGACATCCCGAAACCGAGGGCGCGCTTCGCGACTTCCTTTCCGATGTTTCCGTAGCCGATGAGGCCCAGCGTCCTGCCGTAGACGCCGCGCGCTTTCGAGTATTCCTTCTTGTTCCACTTGCCGGCCCGGAGTTCGGCGACACCGTCTGGAATGCGCCGGTCGAGCGCGAGGATGAAGCCCATCGCCAGTTCGGCGACGGCAATCGCGTTCTTGCCCGGGCAGTTCGACACGTAGATGCCGCGCCGCGATGCGGCAGCCACGTCGATGGTGTTATAGCCCGCGCCGGCGCGCACGATGAGCGACAGCGCGCCCGCCGCGAGCATCGCGCCGGTGACGGATGTGCCGCGTACAACCAGCACATCGGCCTGCGTCGCCGCGATGGCGTCGCGCAACGCGTCATCCTTCAGGTCGGGTTGGAAGATCACGTCGCACCCGGCGAGCCTCAGGCCGTTGATGCCGCTCTGTTCGAATGTGTCCGCAACGAGGACTCTCATGGCTAGACCACGTGAATGAGAAATCCGTCGCGCAGCTTCGGCTCGAACCAGGTGGACTTCGGCGGCATGATGGCGTCGGCGTCTGACACAGCCATCAGGTCCGCCACCGAGACGGGATAGAGCGAGAAGGCGACAGCGAACGTGCCGGCATCGACGTGGCGCTCCAGTTCGTGGGTGCCGCGCGCGCCGCCCACGAAGTCGATGCGCGTGTCCGTGCGCACGTCGGCAATCTTCAGGACGGGCGCCAGCAGGTAGTCCTGCAGCACGCTCACGTCGAGTGCCGCAATGGCATCGCTGGCACTGGCGGGCACACGAGGCACCAGCGTGTGCCAGGCGCCGGCCAGGTACATCGCGATCTCGCCGCGCACGACCGGCGTCGCGGGACCAGGCGCCACGTGGAAGCGCTCGCTGACCGCCGACAGGAATTGCGCATTCGACAGGCCGGCCAGGTCGCGCACCACACGGTTGTACGGCAACACCTGCACCTGATCGTGCGGGAAGGCGACCGCAAGGACGGTGGTGGCGTCGGCGCCATCGCCAAGCGACGGCCGCGTCGTGCCGGACGCGGCGATCTGCGCGCGCGTCCGCGCCGCGCTGGCCGCACGATGGTGGCCGTCGGCGATGTAGAGCGTGGCGATTCGCGCGAAGGCCGCGACGAGGCCGTCGCGGTCGGTGCCGCCGACGCGCCACAGCGTGTGCTGCACGCCATCTGGCGCGGTGACATCGATGAGTGGCGCTGAGGCGCCGATCTGCCGCGCCAGGTCGTTCACGTCGACCGACGCGCGATAGGTGAGGAACACCGGACCGGTCTGCGCACCGAGCGCCAGCATGTGGCGCGTGCGATCGTCTTCCTTGTCGCGGCGTGTCCGCTCGTGCTTTTTGATGATGTCGCGATCGTATTCGTCGATCGAGAAGCAGCCGGCGAGCCCCATCTGCTCGTGCGTCCCCATCCGCAGTCGGTAGAAGTAGAGGCTCGGTTCGGCCTCCAGCTCAAACGATGATGCGGTGAGCGTGCGGTAGTTGTCCGCCGCGCGCGCATACACCGCGTCGGCGTACGGGTCGGTGTCGGCGGGCAGCTCGAGTTCGGCACGAGACACACGCAGGAAACTGCGCGGGTTGCCTGCGGCAAGGGCGCGAGCCTCGGCGGTGTTCACGACATCGTAGGGAACAGCTGCGACGTCAGCAGCGGCGGACACGATGGGCCGCAGGGCCCGAAAGGGATACAGGGTCGCCATCGCGTCCGACGTTATCTCACTGCTCGAGCCTCGGCAAGGCCACGTAAACGCAGCGCGACAGGCCGGTACACGAATGTCGGCCAGGTTCAGCGATCGGTAGTCACTGCTTCACGAAGGGCACGATGACCCACGAAGGTCGCTCCTGGAAAAGGCTCGCGGCGACGCCACACCGAGCTGGAGACCGTGCTAGGCCTTCGGCGTGTCAAGTCCGGCGAGGTCGAACAGCACCGTGGCGAGCGCCGAATAGTCGAGGTCCGCACCACCAGCGGCGACAAGCGCGTTGAGCAATTGCGAGACGACGGCTGTGGCCGGGATGGCAACGCCGATTGCAGCGGCGGCTTCGTTCGCCAGTCGCAGGTCTTTCTGATACAGCCGGGCGCGGAAGCCGGGCACGTAGTTGTGCGTCAGCATGCGCTCGCCGTGTACCTCGAGTACTCGGCTGGCGGCGAATCCGCCGAGGAGCGCCTCCCTCACCCTGGCTGGGTCGACGTTCGCCTTGCGCGCGACCGCGAATGCCTCGCTGACTCCGGCAAGGGCACCACCGATCGCGATCTGGTTGCAGATCTTGCAGGTCTGTCCGGCACCTGGCTCAGGGCCGACGTGCACGATGCGCTCCGGGTTGCCCATACATTCCAGGATTGGGCGCACGCGCGCCAGGGCCTCGCGGTCGCCGCCCACCATGATGGAGAGGGTGGCGTTGATGGCGCCCACTTCACCACCGCTCACCGGCGCGTCGAGCATGGCGCCACCGCGCGCCGCAACGAGTGCGGCGAGGCGGCGGGTGGCGACGGGCGAGATGCTGCTCATGTCGATAACGACCGTGCCTGGGGCCATCGTCTCGAGGATGCCAGCCGGCCCCGCGATCACCGCTTCGACATCTGGCGTGTCGGGCACCATCGTGATGATGATGCTTGCCTGTGACGCCACGTCTGCGGGCGAACTGGCGGCGATGGCGCCGGCGGCGACCAGTTCGGTCACGGCTGGGGTGCTTCGGTTGAACACGACGACCGAGCGTCCCTTGGCGAGCAGGTGCTTGGCCATGGGACGTCCCATCACACCCAGACCGATGAAGCCGACATTCTCAGACATGGTTCCTCGCAGTATTGGCGGGCAGTCAATCTGCCGGCGAGCGGAGCACAGCGGTGGAGGGCATTATCAACGACGCGACGCCATTTCCCAATTGGCGGGGCGCCCCAGCCACATGGGTCGACCAGGCAGCGTCAAGGGATGGTTGCCCTGAGTACGGGCGCTGAGCGCAGCCGCACACGTCGGCGACCAGCCGCGGGTCAGAGACCAGCGCGGGCGAGGATCGACGCGAGGATGGTCTGGGCGCGCTCGACGGGCAGGTTGCTGATATAGAAGTGTCGTGCCCCCGCATCGACGAGGGCGCGCAGCGTCCGCGCGCAGACATCTTCAGGGGTGGCGCCCTCCGCGAACTCCCGCGTCAACCCTTCGGCTGGCACCGGTAGGAAGCCCTTCAGTACGTCGAGCGTTCGGGGATTGGCACTGCGGTAATAGAACACGCCGAAGACGCCCGGGAGTTCGACACCGCTCGTGTGTACCGCGCTGAGGAAGCGCGTCACGGCCGGCATGTCGTGATGACTGACGACCTGCGTCAGGTAGAACTCGGCGTTGAAGTTGTCGGCCTGCAGGTAGCTGACCTGCTTCTCGGGGTTGGCGTGCGGGTTGGCCCATCCGCCAAGCGCCAGGGTGTTGTCGGGCTCGCGAAGGATCTGGCGCAGTTGCCAGGCGTGCTCGACGCAGCGCGGCGAGCCAACCGCCTTGTCGCCGCCAAGTACGACGAGGGCGGGAAAGCCACTCTGCCTGGCCCGCTCCGCGTACGACAGGCAGTACTCCATCGGGTGTTTCGACGTCATGAACGGCACGATGCGCTCACGCGGGACGTCGTGCTGGAGGTTCGTCACCAGATGGCGAAGGTTGTCTTCCTCCTCTGCGCCGACGGCACTATCGGTCAGGAAGACGTAGGTGCCTTCCCTGGTCAGCCGGCGAACGGCGTGGTAGGTGTCGATCCACGCGTCCATGCCTTCGGCAGACGCCAGTTCCGCACGGGGCGGCCGGAGCTCCGCCGCGAACACCGGCGAACCGGAGCGCAAGGCGGTGAGGAAGTCCATTGCAGTGAGGCCTGGATGGGTAGGAAGGGCGGGAGGGCCGGGACGGTGGGTCGGTCGGGAACCCGTGGCTCCCGACCGTCCTGGCCGTCCTGACCGTCCCGACTCCGGGACTAGACCGTGTGCCCCTTGAGGACTTCGTCGATGAGGAAGAGGTCCGTGAGGAGCGCGCGCAGGTGGATCGAGGCGTTGAGATTGTCGATGACCTGCGAGCTGATGGACGGCTGCGCGATGACCAGCGCGATCGCCGCACGCGCGGCGCGCGCATCGCGATCGATCACCTCCATGAAGGCCGCGTAGGGCGCCAGTTCAGCGGCGCCGCCGGCTTTCGCGGAGAAGGTCCCGACGAAAGAGGAGAGGCTGATCAGCGCAGCCTCCGCCTTGACGAGGTATTCGCGAACCTGACCGCCCTTGGCGCTGCCGGAATCGCTGGCAAGGCCCTGTCCGGCGTAGGCGAGCATGAACTCGTACGCCTCTTCAACGGTGTTGCACCTGGCGCTGAGTTCAGTGCGCGCCTCTGCGAGCTGTGCGGCGAGTGCGCTCACTATCGACCAACCGGCTTCGAGCCCTTCACGTTCCACCGGCGCGGATCGTGATGCTCGAGGTACTGACGACGGGTGATGGTGCCGAACAGCATCGACTTCGTAATCCAGAACTTCTCCGGACGGAGCGCGAAGTAGACGTGTGCGAGGACCAGGCCGACGAGTGCGATACCGCAGGCGCCGTGCAGCACGTAGGTGAGGCCCCACGTCGTGTCGGCCATGATGTAGGGGTTGCGCTCGAAGATTGGCTGGCGCACGCGCGACATCATGACCATGCCGCTGATGGAGACCGACAGGCCCACGACCACGAGGGCCAGGTGGTACAGCCGGTTGCCGAGCGGATACTTACCGGTCTTCGGACCCTCGTCGGAGCCGGACAGTTCGGCGGCCATCTCGGCCCTGAAATCCGGGATGTCCTTGGGACCGATCCAGATCGACCAGAAGTCCATGAAGAACGTGGCATGGATGATGTGGTAGATGATCGAGGCCGTCAGCAGCAGACCGGCCATCCAGTGCCACTCCACCCACGCGAAGCGGATGCCCACGATCGGGAGGAATGCGGTAAATAGCAGGGCGAACATCGAGAACGCCATCACCCAGTGGAATGCACGGGCCATGAAGGAGTGCCGCGTGATGAGCGCTGGCAGGTCCTTGTTCGCGGCCTCGAGGGCGTCTGTTTCAGTCTTGCCGCGCTTCCTGTTCGACGACAGGATCATGTAGCTGGCGTGCGCCACTAGGAAGATCAGGCCAGCGAAGAGCGCCGCCCAGAACAGGTCCCAGGAGATGTGCGTGAGGATTCGTTGCCCCCACGGGTTACGTCCCCACGTCAGAAAATCCATATCTGCCTCCAACGAGCCACGACCAGCCGGACCCGGGCCGAAATGCCCGGGCTCGGACTGGTCGCACGTCTATTCATCCGTTGCGTTCTGGTTAGGTCTACGTCGTCGCCGCAGCGGCGTGTCCGCGGATAGCGCGCTTCACGAGGTTGCGCATCAGCGGAATCTTGTAGGCGTTGTAGCGGAGCGCGAACGCCCCGTCGACCGCCAGCTCGCCAGCCGCG